>Ga0208053_1000384_pt1 | contig 10648 bp, 7 predicted proteins | sample LakMenEpi20May10_FD_150719 | JGI IMG/M metagenome (GOLD analysis project Ga0208053, IMG submission 150719) | Freshwater microbial communities from Lake Mendota, WI - 20MAY2010 deep hole epilimnion (SPAdes) | ecosystem: Environmental > Aquatic > Freshwater > Lake > Epilimnion/Euphotic zone ... | reverse complement strand
TTGAGACTGGTTTGGAGATTGACGAAACAATTGATTTATTCTTACGAACTTGTTTCTTTATCCATTCAAAGGAGATGTTATCTTCATTTATATAGTAGATATTGTTTTATTTACATATTATAAATGGAGAATATCTTTGACAATATGGTAGTAATACACACTATAAAAAAACATAAAAAAGAACCAGTAAAGAAAACTGGAAATATAAAATCAAATACATCCCGACAGCTAACTGTTAGGTCGCTTATAAAATCGAAGATCAAGAACTTTTATAATAGAATCAATATAGTGTTTAGTAAAAGTAAGCCTGTTATCAAGTTTCTTAATATTTATATTACTTTCAGTTCTTTTTTCAAACTGATTTTGAATATTGCTGTGTTATCTATCTGTCCTGATATAAGTATGATATACATACTATACACATAAGTAAATTTAAATTGTAATTCCAATTTAAATGTAAATCCAATGCAACCCCATATATTAACCCATATATTAACCCATATATTAACCCATATAACTTATCTACTCGAAACTTTGGATCGTCTCTGTAGTAAGCTCAATCAGCTGGTCCAAGTATTGTGTCGAAATAATTTTCAACTTTGATTCACCAAACTCATTAATCTTCTCTACAACCTCCTCGGAAAGCTTAAGCTCTCCTGTCATTTCGAGAAAGTCCTGTTTGTTGAATTTGTAACCTTTCTTAGCCTTTTGAGCTTTAAGTTTTTCTAGGTATTCCAGTAAACACTTTGCTCCTATTAGTTCAGGGTCTTCTTGAGACTGTTCTTTAGAGTCTTTTCTTTCCTCTCCGTCTTCGTCTTCAAGCTCTTCGATCTCCATCTCTTCAATCTCCATCTCTTCGATCTCCATCTCTTGAATGTCCTCCATCTCTACTTGAGTGTTATTTCGTGCTAACATATGGATAGGAAATTCAGAGGATGAATCATCATCGTCATTGTCACCATCTTTTCTCTCTCCTCGAAAAGTTTCCTCAGGTTCTTCTTTCAAATCACCTGCGGAATCACCTTCATCTTGAGAGTCGGCATCCATTGTTCTCACACGAATATTATACTCGTCCACAGCTTCGACATTGCTGATCTTGAGTTGTCTCCATAAATTACTGAGTTTTAAACGAATGTCTTTTTTGCTAGAGTCTGGAAACTCTGTTGAAACAGAGTTGATGTTCTCTTGACAAAATAAGCTATATGCTGTCTTTGCTCGAGTCTTTTTCTCTTCACCCTTCTTCTTCGGCAGGTTCTTTTTCGGTTTCTTCGTCTTGACTTCAGTTGTATCGGCGGTAGCTTCTTTATACCGATTTTTATCATCATTTGACATATCGATATATTTCTGCACCTCCTTCTTGTCCTTAATCTTGTTCCATTGTCTCCCAAGTTCACTTGTAATCTCCTTTGGTTTCATGTCGGGATTTGCTTCCTTCACCTGAGCCCGTTCCTCCTGACAGAAGAAGAGGTAAGCAGACTTGGGTTTTTTAGGACCTTCAGTCTTTGTCTTCCGTTGCTTCTTTTCAGTTCCCTTGTGTTCCTCAGCACCGCTTGACTTTGGAGGCATATTCTCGACTTCTTCGAGATATCGAGATTTATCCTCTTTCGCCAACTCGAGATATGATTCCACCTCTTCGGTACCTTTTATCTCGGTCCACATCATCCCAAGTTCACTTGTAATCTCCTTTGGTTTCATATCAGGATTTGCTTCCTTCACCTCATCACGCTTATCCTGACAGAAGAAGATGTAAGCAGATTTAGGTCGCTTCGGTCCATCCTTCTTAACCCGCTTAGTTTTCATAAACTTTTGGAATATTGCGGGGTGGCTATCCTTCCTTGTCTCTACAACAGAGTCCCATTGTTCGAGAATCGCATCCGTGTCACACTCGAAATTTTCGAGTGTTGATAGTAAGATATTGCGATATTCAGAAGCAATAGCAATAGTCATTTCAATAGTCATTTTATCCATTTGAATCTTAGTAGCCATGAGTGTCCTAAAATATAGGTCGTTCAGTCCTAAAAATCATTTTTTTATTCCACTCCAGAAACTTACTCGAAAGAAAAGTAAGTGTCATCAATATACACTATCTGGAATATAATTTAGACCCATAATTTTTGAATTTGCTTACACTGAACATAATCAAGAACGAGACTATTTGAGTTGAAAATATCACACACTCAATACCAGAATTAAACTTAATTTTAAATTGACATACAATTTAAAATTTTACTACCCTACATATGAATCAATCTTATAAATTAGTGAATTTTCAATTGAATGTAAATATGTATATCCGAAGTTCTGATTTGCACATTGTACTAACACTGCTCGCCTATGGTTTTTCTCCTTTATTTTTTCAATTGCTCCATCAAATGAACTTAAAATATCATCCTTTGAATGTTGAATTGAACTCAACTTGACTCTAATTCCGTTTTCATACATCATTACATGGAACAATTTAGAATCACGATGACTATTCACTCTTATTAAGATATCATTATACAACTCAACTAATCCATCAAAAGAACACTCAAGTAATTGTTTCTTTGTTTCAAGCTGGACAATCGTATCATTTTTTTCTATCGTTTTATTATCATCGTAAATCAGATTGAAATGCTCTTCGTTCATTTTGTCTGATAGTGTATTTGAATAGAAATCATATTGAGACTGATAAGAATTCAGTTTGTTCCAAAGGGTTTTCGACACTTCAATATAGTGGTGAATATCAGTAGAATGTGATCTGTCATTGTATAGATGAATGACACAGTTAGCAAGGTTAAACATGTTGTCTGGTAAATTATCGTATGTCCTTTGAGCATTGCTATAGAAGTAGTTAAATCTCTGATTAATTTTCGCATTCGTAATAGGATGAGAATTGTTATAGTCGATAATATATTCTTCTTGATGAACAAGTTCCATTTTGCCTAATTCAGAAAGGAAATCATTTACTATTTCAATTTAAAGTTGAACTGAAATTAGTTCTCTACCTCAATAGAAAAAAATGAATATAGGATTTCTCGAATCTAATAATTAGGTATCCATGGCTAACTATAACGAAAACATTATGACTATTATCTCCAATACTAATGTTGGAGAACTTATGACTATTACTATTGATGATGTTCCACAGTGGTTGCATGACTCAGACTTTTTCGAGAATCTGAGTGAAAACAGCAGAAGCGATGAGTTTCAAATTGGCTCTCAATATATTCGAGTGACGAGTGATATACACGACATTACAGACTTTATCTGTGTTATACGGGTGATCTCCTATTGGAGTGTAAAGCAAATTCCTCTTAGTGTGAAGGAGTCGATTGATAGCAACATCATATCTTGCGACCAGTTCTACATGGTTCAATATGAATTTCCGAGTATTGGAGAAACATATTGGAATATTATGGGTATATTCGCAAGGAAACTCGTTGATGATGTCTCCGATTTCGAGAATGCAGTTCAAGCTATAAGTCATTTCGACTTGCAAGATGAAGTTCCTAGGTTTATCTACGAGTTTGTTATCAATAGGTATTATGATACTGAGAGATTTTCTCGGATTCTACAAGAGCCTAATTATCGCGGACTGAAAAACTTGGGTCGGTTTTGGGATAAGATGAAAATTATCAATTCCAATTCGATTTCAGATTCGATTCTTATATTATGTGAGTTTGACTATGATGATCTTTTTGTTTTTCTCTGTTCAATTGCATCTGACTTTAATATCAGATGTGTCTATAGAGAGGCACACGAAAAATGTGTCCAACTTGGGAGACAGAGGAATGCAGAAATACTTAATATGAATGGGATTACCATAGATTTCGAGAATGCTAGGTTATGGTAAGGTTATGGTAATGATATGGTAAGGTATAGGTAGATATATAAATAGTTATAATACAAAAAACGGTATTACAACTAATAAATGCTCACATCCGACGAAAGTAATAGAGTCGAAATATTTAAAGATACATATAATGCAATGTATTTAAAGGGTTTTCCAATTCAAAAACTAAATTATGTACAATCCAATTCAAATCCAATTCAAAAAAAGTTGATAGAGAATTTAAAGTCAATTAAATCTAATACATTTGATGTTGAATTTATTGAAGGTCCTGTTGGTATTCGTAAATTCAAGATGGTATTTGATGGGAAACCTAAAAAATCCATATATCTCTTTGGAGAATATCATGTTGATACTAAGGGGCATTGTCCGTCTAAAAAGGCAATTGGTTTCGATGAATATATACATAGATTGTCTTTGCAGACTCCTGCCTTTTTTGATGTTTATGTAGAATTGCCAATGGTCAAGTCGATTATGAAGGGGAAAATCAATAGTAAAATAATATTTCAAAAAATAGTTATTCTGATGTTTAAATCTAATACTGTCGACTTTATGAAAATGTATAAAAAACTAATAACAAAATATCATAAAGATACGGTTAAAAGTCCGGCTACAACAGGATACATGTTTAGTTTACTAAAAAACAGATTTAAAGAGTGTATTCAGCCTGGAACCAGAATGGTTGAAAAATGTCAATTAATGAGATTCCATAATGTAAATATCCGTTCAACTTGGGATGTTCAGATTGATAATTCAATGGTAAATCCTGTAGATATATATACTGAAGATGTATGTATGAATTTGATACATGTAATACTGAGTAAAGGTTTAAAAACTGGTAAAAGCAGTGATGAAATAATCAATGTAGTCAAAAAAATAACCTTGTATTTACCTTCATTTCTCAGTATGTTAAAGATACTGATAAAAGATGACAAGATAAACCTATATGATGTCTTCTGTAAAAATAAATGGTTTAAAAAGGAGTTGAAAGCCAGTTCGAAAAAAGAAGAAATCATCAAATGGCTAATGGTGATGTCTTATAAAAAGGTAAGAGATATTGGAACTAAAGTTTTTATTACAGAAATAAAAAACTTAATTAGTTCAATAGAAAATGATACTGCTATTGAACTAAAAAGTTTGACACATTTAAGTAGTATTTTTATACATATGAATGGATTATTACTAGACTCTTATTGTTTATCGAGAATATTTAAAGTCCATAATTTAAAAAAGAATGTTCCTCTGATTGAATTTCAACCTGAAGAAAGTAAAAATATAATAGTATATGTCGGTGATGCTCATGCACGAAACATGTACGAGTTCTTTAGGTTCATTGGTTTTAAAGATACATACAGCTTTTACGACAATAAGAAAAATAGTTGTGTAAATATGAAGAAGGGTAACATTACCAACATTCATTCCCCTTATGTATTCAAAACACCGGTAAAGAACATTTCTCCTAAAGTATCTCCTAAAGTATCTCCTAAAGTATCTCTCAAAAAGGAAAAGGTAATTCAACTTAGATTAATCGCGAAAAAAATGAACCTGAAAGGATACTCAAAATTAAATAAAACAAACTTAATTAATCTCATTCTTGAAACAAAAAAAGTATCAGATAATTCTAAATCATTACAAAAACAGACTGTCGCTCAACTTAAAATTTTTGCTAAAAAAATAGGATTAACAGGTTTCTCGAAAATGAAAAAAGAACAATTAATTAATACTATTATTAACTATAATAAAGATGGCTAATAGAAGTTACGAATACGAATTTAATAAATGGAAACGATGGTTTCTGAATGTTCCCGACACAGTTCAAGATAAAGTTATAGATTTCTGTTTTTCCATGAAAGGTATCAAGTTCGAAAGATATTCTTATGACTACCAAGATGACTTTGATAAACCTCAAATTATGTTATTGTATTCATTTATATATTCTCCCAATGAGAAAATCATACATACATATACAGAGGAAAATATGGGAGGTAATATAAAGGACTATTATCTTTATAATCGGAGAAATCAAGATTCTCCTTCTGATAAGATGATCTTACAAATAATAGAGGAGGTTGGTACTCTGTATGATTTTACTGGTTTCCCCTTGAATGTACATTTTATAGTTGTTGAAAATTTTGCGACCCTATTAAATGTAACAGTTCAATTGTTATCAAAATTACTAGATATATCTGATAGTGATATAACTCCTGAGTATATTCGTAAACGAATTACGACTCTATATGGAACTTCTGACCGTAGAAAAATACCCATTAATCAATCAGTAGGTTCTTGGGGTCTATATAGTGGTTTTCCAGGAGAGGATAAGGCTCATATACAAGATGAAGATATTATAGGGCTTTTTGATACGAAACCTAAATTAACAAAAAAGCGGAAAGAAAATGATAAAAAGATATTACAAGATACTGTAAAGAAGGCTAAATTAAAAGAAAAAAAAGCAGTTCAAAAAGAAAAGGAAACAGCGAGAGAACATGAGAAATCTCTTAACGAACTAAAACAAGCAGAAGAGGAGAGAAAGCAAGCTGAAAAAGCTTTAAGAATTATTGAAAGTCGAGTTGAAACTAAACCTGAAAATTTATTGGTTGATGATGATGATTTTGAAGATGTTACAAGTTCGAGACAGATACAAAGAATAATACCTGATTTTACATTTGAAACAAAACATAGTGCCCCAACTCATTTTACAACTCATAAATTTCGTATAGATAATAGAGATTATTCCGAAGAAAGACTTTCGGTCGATTACCACAAACCATCTTTAAATAGTTGTCCTCAAAATGTTGACCCACTAAAACATATACCTGCTTTGCTTATAATGGTTATTGGAAATAAGAAGTTGAGTGATGCTGAAAAATTCAGAAAACTTTTATATTGCATATACCTTCGAGGTCATGATTATAATGTGTATGTAACTGATAAGAAAACGGAAATAGCCAGAATACACCTTCATGTGCTAAAGGAAATAATAGCTTTGCTATTTGTCTTTTTTACAAAAATACCAGAATTAGTAAATTTACCAAGAGGAAATGAAACTGAACAAATAGAATGGTTAGTTACAAACTTAGAGAGAATGTATGGTTTAGAGAATATAAGAACTTACATTTCAACTAGAGGTCGTGTAGATATAAATCCTCAAATCAGAGAAGTAAGAGCAAAAATTAGACAGCTATCTACTCCTGGATTTAACCTGCCTATATTCGGACTTGGAACGAGAGATATACATAAAAGATTTAAAATAGTTGCAGATACAATTTATTTTACACCGTCAACCAGAACTTATGCATCAAGTTCAGATGATATAAACAGAATGAGTGATAATATATATGATGTATTTCAAAACAGAAATAGATACGACTATTTTTCTCCAAAGAGAAAGTTAGTCAAATCACACCACTGTAAAGACTGTAAACACAATTTAATGAAAAAATCTATTTCTGAACTTAGATATATTGCTAAAAAATTAAAGTGTAAATCAACTTCAAAATTAACAGAATCAGAATTAGTAAAATTTATTATGAGAAACTGTTAAATAAGCTACAATGTCAAAAAATAATTTATATTGATTACCAATATAAATTTTAACTACAAGTTATAACATTGTATAAGACCCAAACTTGCTTTACAATCAATCTGGTTGAGTTTCCATATTTAGTCAATTTTATATTGCAAAACAACATAAAATTCAATCAATAGTTACAACCTTCGTAATTATATATGGCTCGTCTGAAAGATAGATCAAAATCAGTATCACTTACATAGTCTTTAAATTCTTCCCATAATTCAGTTTGTAATGATGAAAGGTTAGTTCTGAAAAACAATAGAAAATTCTTCCTATCGTTAAAGCTTGATGATTCAACTGTCAATTCATTTAATGCATTCATCTGAAATTCAGTTAAACAATCATTAATTTTTTCAGTTCTGTTTTCAGTTAGAAATTCGTTGATAATATCCAAATTAGTTGTAGGTTCTTTCCCGGTTTTTTCTTTAATGGTGCATTTTAGACTACTATGTAGTTCATAATTTGATAGAATATATAGTTCAATCATGTCATTTAATCTTTCATTTAGGAAGATAGAATTCGATTCGTTTATCTTTTTTAGTCTTGCATTCAGTCTGCCGGCGAAGTTGGAAATGATTTGGTCTGTGAATGAGATTTTGATATTAAATTCTCCAAAACCAGAAATAACATTAACTAATCGTGAAGCAAATCCGGAAGAGCATGTTCCAGACATATCATCTAATTCCTCATGTAGTCTTCTGTACATTTCTTCGTAGTTTTCCTGTGAAATTATGTAAGAGTATACTTTGATAAGAATATGGTTTAATGTCAGATTGAATTTTGAATATAACAACCTATCCATACAGATTCGGTTCAGGGATACTTTTATGTTCTGTTCCTTTGTATAGCTTTCGTGACAAACATTACAACAAAACTTTTTATTTTCTTTTTCAATATAGAATTGAACTGGAGAATTACAAAAAGTACAGTTTCCTTTTATATTGTTAGAATCGATTTCTAAATGAGGAATATTTTTCAATTCTTTCAATGTGTTTTCGATATTGGAATTTACATATTGGAAATCAATTGGTTGTCCGTTTACTTTTTTGATAGGAAAGTCTGCAAGGAATTCAAGGATATGCATGACTGAGTTTTCAATTTCAACTGTATGTACATTTTGTGCATTATCAAAGATTGTTCTGACAATCCCTTTGAGTTGAGCAAGGTGATTAATGATTTCTCTCCCTTTTAGTTTCATGTCTGGAGAACCAAGTTGAAGCAGTAAATCGGCTGCATCAGCTCTTCTGTCATAATCAAGTTCATCATCCGTCGCAAATGATAAGATTATGTTTTGAATTTCTTCTATATCTCTCTCATCTAATTTCATCTTTTGAAGGAGATATTGAGCTGCAAGGATACGGTACATAGTCATGTTTTTAGAGAAGAAAAGGTAACAAAACATACCGTTGTATAGATATAATTCTTTGTTTTGAATATTAGATTGCTTTTCAAGGGAAAGAAGTATCTTGTATCTATAATCGCAATCAATCTCATCATCTGATACTAATGAACATAAGTATCCAATGCATTGTTCTGTGTAATCTGGTGATGACATTAATAGGAAAACGGCTTCGATTGCACAAGGGGTAGGCATGTCCGACATACCATTACAGACTGTATTGAGAACAGAAAATCCAAGTTTCTTTCTGGATTCATTTCTTTCTCTAATTCCTATATCTGATTCTCTTTTGATACTTGTTAATTCTTCATCGTCATCTGAGTCTGAACCTTCCTCCAGTTCCTCAAAAGATAACAAGCTTTTAGCACATTCAAGTTTGAGGAAGGATGATAGGTTAGATTCTGTTGTAATTAAAAACAATAAATTTTCAATTATTTTCGAAGCTGAAAATTGATAGATTCCAGTTATCTTATTAATGATTTCAATAGTATCGTTTTCTCTTTCTTCAAAGTATTTTTGGAGAACTTCAAGTCTCCTTTGATTGTTAACTGTATTATCAAGAATAATGTTTGACCATTGAGATTTGTCAGTAATGTCTATATCATCATATTGTTGATTTTCATCATTATACAATTCAACTTCAACCTGTTCTTTCATTTCTGTATCAATAGAACACGAATTTTCTACTTTAGTTTCTACTTTAGTTTCTACTTTAGTTTCTTCCATTTATAAAATTTTAAGAATACTTTTAAATTAATATAGATGATGCATATGCATTATAATTTTCAATTATTTTGAATTGAAAATCAAACTGTTTATTTAACTATACGATAATCGATGATTCCATTCTTCCGGATAACACGAATTATATCGCCTTTCTTGTAATCGTAAAAACATGCTATAGGGTCGTCTTTTTTCATTATCGGAAATTTCAAACCGTATTTCAGTTTAAATTCCTTGTTGTCTTGTGCTGATAATATTTGAAATATAGGTTGCAATCTATGTTTGGTTATATTGAGTTGCAGGTTTTCTTCAGCAAATAACTCAATATATATATCATCTTGTAACTGTTCGATTGCTTTTCTCGTTGATGCTGTAACACCATCTTTATATATAATTAAAAGATGCTTAATTCCAATTTCATTTGTGATTGAAATATACTCAGACATAGATTTTACATTAAATTTTGGAACAGTAGATAAAAATACAATCATCTGTCTATTATCTGGTTTAGTAGCAATAATCCTATCCTCTTGTATATCAAGAGAAGTATAGTCTCGTTGTTCTAGCATTTCGATACAAAATCGCATCGCCTTCGATAATAATATATCATTCTTCGTTTCGGATTCAGACTGCATTTTCTGATTTCATAACTTTTGAGTTATAAAATTCAATTTAATGATGACATTATTTATTGGTCGTAGATTAAATCCATAATTTTTGCCTTATAATATTCTGAATCTATCGTATTCAATTCAGACTGGCATTTAATCATAGAATCTATACTTGATAGAATTTCATTTTCATCACTACAATGAAAATGACCAGAAATATTGCCTGTAACTTCACTTAGACTATCAAACAACTTATAATGGTTACATGTAATCCAGTTCTTAGTTTGAACTGAAATGTTACAACGAATTATAGTTGTTGAACAAATATAGTTACCACATATTTTACAGAAACAAGGTGTGATTTTCACAACCTCATTCTTGCATTTATAATTATAAGTGCAATGATACACTTTTGTTTTAAATGTTGACGATTGGATACAATCTATAACTTTCAGGTGTTTTGAAACTATATTTCCTTCTGATGTATCTACAACAGAAGAATCATCTTC
>Ga0208053_1000383_pt1 | contig 10664 bp, 12 predicted proteins | sample LakMenEpi20May10_FD_150719 | JGI IMG/M metagenome (GOLD analysis project Ga0208053, IMG submission 150719) | Freshwater microbial communities from Lake Mendota, WI - 20MAY2010 deep hole epilimnion (SPAdes) | ecosystem: Environmental > Aquatic > Freshwater > Lake > Epilimnion/Euphotic zone ... | reverse complement strand
AATATTAATATTAATTATGATGATAATAAAAAATCTTCAATGCCTTCTATAGAACAACTTATGAAAGAAAGAGATAATTTAAAATTATAAATATATATAAGGAATATTAAATATATTTTACTATAGAGATAATGTCAAATCAATATGTATTTAATCAATATTACATAGATTTTATTAAAAGATTAAAACAGGCAGCAAAGAAGATGAAAGAAGATAATAGCGAGAATGTAGAAGATGAAAATATAGAAAACCAAAGAGAAAAGAATTATTTATTTGCCAAAAAAATAATTAAAAGTATAAAGTCTAATTATGTTACTTTTGATAAATCTTCTGACGAATATATTAAATATATCAATTCTCTTCCAGAAAATTTTTGGACTTCTTATGCTGATGCTGAGGAAAGTACAATAGATGATTGGTTTGATTTAGATGATGTTAAAGATGTTGAGATATTTACTAATATTAGTATAAAAAATATTCAAAAATTAATAAATGACAACTTCTTATGTCATCATTTTCTAACAGTATTCTATTTATTCAAGAATGATTTAAGCGATGAAGATGTTAAGAAATATATTAAAATATTTCAGGAATCAATGAGCGAAGAACTATTAAATGAAATTGAAAATGATAAAAATAAAAAAATAATTACTCGACTAAACTCTTTGAAAAATAAGAATATTAAAGATAAAACTAATATAAATATGGCTGGTATGGAAGATACTATGTTGGGAAAATTGGCGAAAGAAATATTAGAAGATGTTGATGTTGATAAATTACAAAAATCTATTGGTGATAATGGCGATATTCTTAAGGCAATTGGAGATCCTAATAGTGGTTTTAGCGATTTAATTTCAAATGTAAGCAGAAAAATGGCTACTAAAATATCTAGCGGTGAATTAAAGCAAGAAAATCTTTTACAAGATGCCATGAAATTTGCTTCTGCTATGCCTGGTATGTTTGGAAATCAAGGTGGTGGAGGATTTTCGGGTGCTCCCGGTTCATCTGGTGCTCCTGGTTCATCGGGTGCTCCTGATATGGCTTCTATGATGAAAATGATGGGTGCTATGATGAATAACAAAGAGGGTATGGAAGCATTTGGAAATATGATGAATCCCAAAGGAAAAAAGAAAGATACTCGAACAACCTTTAATAAAAATGCCTATAGAAAATCTTTAGCAATAAATAGATTAAAAAGTAAATTAGATAGAAAAGGCAAAGAAAGTGAATAAAAATAATATAGATATTAGAATAAGAATAATAATAATGTTTTGGTTAGATAATTTGAATGAATTATTTAATCCTATTTTATACCCTAATATGAATATGACAATAGATGAAAAAATTAATGCTATAATAAGATTAATACTGTTTACAGGTATTATAGCAACATTAATATTCAATGATTCTCGGTATATATTATTTATATTTATAATTATGTTAATTTCTATATTAATATACAATTATCAAATGGATAAAAATAAAATAATAGAAAAATATCTAAATGATAATGATTTGGATATTATTAATTCTGAAAAATGTGTTAAACCGACACAAGACAACCCTTTTATGAACCCGAGTTTAATTGGTTATAATAAAAAATACGAATCGTGTTCTATTGAAAATAAAAAAATAAAGGAGAATATAGACCACTATTTTAATAGTAATGTTTTTAGAGAAACTGATGATTTATATGATAAATCATTATTAGATAGACAGTTTTATACAGTTCCTTCAACTACTATACCAAATAATAGGGAAAAATTAACATCCTGGTTATATGAAAGAGGACCTTCGTGTAAAGAGAATAATGGCGAACAATGTTATAATAATTTATACAATAATATCAAGAATACCGCTCATTTTTAGATATATATTATAATAAGATTTTTTTTCTGTATTTATATTTAGTAAAAGTCAGTATATAAATAATATAATTATTATATAAATAATAATGATAAAAAAAACGAGTTTAAAGTTTGATATCGAGGTTAACGAGGATAATACAGCATCAAAGGAAATAGAATATATGAACTATTCTAAAAACAGCGATAACATAGAGAACTTACTTACCTATAAAAATATAATTAGATATGATGCTTGTGGTAATAAATGTGAGAATAACGAAACATTTAATAAGATTAAAAAGAATGATGAAATTATTGACGAAATAGTTGGAAATAGTGCTAATAATAATGATTGGAAAATTTTACAATTTAAGAATCATGTATTAGAAAAAGATTATAGTAAAATTTATGATAATATTAAATTAGATATAAATTATGATATTATTAAAAATTGCGAAGATAAAAAATACATAGTAGATAAATAAATTATTTATTTATTATTAAAATATAGATAATGGAAAATAATATTTTTGATAGTACAACAAATATATGTTCTGATGATTGTTGGAAAAATGCTAAAGAAATAAATAATAATAGAATAGAAGGTTATAATATATATCCTACTAATTTAGTTCCTTGCGAAAGTCCCTTCGTTAGAATGACAGATATGTATTTAAATCATCCTAATTTAAGAGGCCGTCCAGGATATGGTTTAGCGGACGATTGTTTAATAGATAAATATTCTATGTTAAGAAACGATCCTTCGTCTATGACACAAGACAGATGTCGTATACAATTAAATAACAGAATTTTTACATCTGGTCCAAATCTAAGATGCGGTAAAACAGATATAGGAGGTGAATTAGAATTAATAGAAGGAAAAGATACAAATAATGTTAGATGTAAAAAACAGATTATGGAAGAAGAAATGAATAATTTTATGCCTTTATTAGATTGTGTAAAAGATATTCAAAGACCCGAAAATATAGTTCCTAATTGGACTAACGGAGGTGAAGATACACGCTCATATATTCATAGAACAGAATTTAATAAAAATTGTAATTGGATAGGGAGAAATAAAAACTTTTCTATATAATATAGGAGAGTATATGAGTTTTAATAGAACAACGTATGATAATTGTTCGTATAAGCAAGAATTACAAGGTAATGTAAGTACTTTAAGTTATTTATTATCGCCTTACAGATATGAGCATGAAAATAAATGTAGACATCAATTTGGTTTCTTGGGTGGAACAGTTGTTTCACATATTCAAGGAAATCTCGTTGATTTAGATAGTGAATTAAGAGGACAAACAAGAATAATATCAAAATGCGGAACAAATCAATATGTTCCAACTGAAGACGGTATTATTAAAAATGATAAAACACCACCTATAGATACATCGATGCTTCATTTACCCGCGTGTCAATCTATTATGTATCGCGAAGTACCTATGCCCCCTAAAATTAATTATGATAAATGCTAAGATATTTTATATAATTTATTAAAAGGTTCGCATTATTTTTATATTATTAATGACTGTATTAATATTAACACAAATTACCTAAATAGTTTACAAAAAAGTACCATATTAAGTATATAGGACCTAACATAAACGCTAAAAAGGCAAATAGTACTCTTAATACTATATTTTCAATTGTTCCGCCCCACGTACATTTATAAGATAAATATGCTGCTGACGCAGAGATAAGAAACGTCGCTATATATAATATTGCTACAAAAATTTTATCTATTAATTCCCATCTATAATAATAATCGGCTTTATAACCCCATAATATAAGATAAAGTTTTTCAATTGTAGTGTATGAAAAATCTTGTTCATCATAACTATTTAGATTAGCTGGTATACTAAATGGTATATTAGAAAACTTCTCATTTTTTAATAAAAAAAAAGGCGCTAATAAAATTATTAACATATCTATTTATTTATGTATAAAATAATATATTATTTTATTAGATATGAACCAATTTATAGATACAAGATTAAATTATGATAGTTGTAGTTATAAAGAAAAACTAAGAAGAACCGTAGGACCTGGATTATACCAATTAGATTCTCCATCAAATGACTGTTTTGAATGTTATAGAGATGTGCCCGCAGATCCTGCTCTAAGATATCAATCATACGGACATAATACATGTAGTATGAAAAAAGCAGTCGATGATTCGAGTGAATTATTAGGTTTAAATTATAAAAATACTAAATGTAATGACCAAGAATATACTCCAGGAAAATATGTTAAATCTGGTTGCGATATAACTGGTAATACTGAACCAAGAGAATGTATGGTTCCTCGCGAAGATACGCGATTATCTAATCCTCCGTGTACTCTCAAAGAAACGGGTATTAATAGATGGGAATGGATGTGTTATGATCCGCAAGATAAAGCCATAGAAGATTTTGATAGAATACCCGTAAATTATAGAATGGTCGCTAAAGATAATCATATTCCTTGTATAGAAAAACCCCAAGACCAATCTGTATTTTTTCCAAATAGCAAGGATAATAATAATAATTTAGAATCATGGAAAAATAATAATAAAATGAATAAATTATATACTCCAGGATATCCAGAAGGTTCTATGTATACTGGTGTATCTTGTAATAGATAACAAGTATACATATTAATGTATATCTTTTGTTGTATTTTTTATCCTTCATTCATTAGAGATAAAGAATGGATTTACATTTAGATATACCATCAATGAATAATATATATGATTCTACATATTGGGAAAAAGTCAAAAAAGATGAACAAGATAGAAGTAATAAAATGTATGAATGTTCTAAAAAACCATATGAAACTGGTGTAGTATCTAAAACATCAGGTTCTGGAATGTTTAAACGTCAATTTTATTCAGAGATTAATGAGAATGAAAATACAAATGATAATTTAAATGACTATACATATTCTCTAACAGGTGAAAGAATTCCCCTATCGTCTTTTTCTCATAATAATATGACACCATTTTTAAAGAAAAATGTAACACAAAATACTAATATTGAAAAGATGTCTCCTATATTAGATAATTTGACAGGTAATAATTCTTTAAAAAAAGGAAAAACAGAAGTTCCATGTATGTTTAAACCTTCTATGAATTCTGGCGGAAATATATGCGGAATGAAAAATAATGATGATTTTTTTAAATCAAGAATAGAATTAACAGATGTAGCAAATAATTTTTTTCCTATTGAGAAAATTCGCGTAGGTCCTGGTTTAAATCAAGGTTTTGGGAGTGAAAGTACAGGCGGATTTCATCAAGCAGATACATTAGAATATGCCAAACCTAGATCATTAGATGAACTTCGAAGTAAAATAAATCAAAAGGAAACTTATTTTGAAATACCTGTAAAAGGTCATATAAAAGGTCCTGATAGACGCGGAGAAATTGCCCCTATGTCAAAACAACGCCCTGATACTGTATTTGAACAATCTCAGGATATGTGGATTAAAACAACAGGGGCAAATACAAAAGATACTTTGCGACCAGCACAAAATATTCGTCCAACAGTTCGCCAAGAATCTCACGTAGAATATAAGGGCGCTATTGCCAAAAATGATTTAAATCAAGGTATAAAAGATGATTATGGTAAAAGTAAGATTATATTATATAATAATGAAAGAGAAACTACAGAAAAACGAACTGTTGTTACTAATGTAACAAGCATAATAAAAGCAATAGCCGCTCCTATTATGGATGCTTTAAAATATACAAATAAAGAATATACCGTTGAAGCCACAAGAGGTGTAGGTAATCCAAGTATTCAAATACCTTCGAAGGCTACACTGTATGACCCTGTAAATCATATTATGAAAACGACTGTAAAAGAAACTACTATACATGATAATGAAGCAGGCAATTTATCGGGAAATAAAGAAACTTATACGGCTTTTACCGATACTGCTAAAACAACCGTGAAAGAAACAACCATACATGACAATGAAGCAGGCAATTTATCCGGAAATAAAGAATCTTATTCGGCTTCTACAGATTTGGCTAAAACTACCGTGAAAGAAACAACTATACATGATAATGAAGCAGGTAATTTACCCGGAAATAAAGAATCTTATTCGGCATCTACAGATTTGGCTAAAACTACTATAAAAGAGACTTTAATACACGATACTGTACTAACAAATATTAAAAGTAACGAAAAACCGTATTTTAAGAACGAAGATGACGCAAAAAAAACACTGAGACAAACAATGCCTACACAAGATACTATAAGAAATATTGGAGGTGTTGTATATAAGGTAACAGTATACGACCCGGATATTGTGGCAAAAACTACCACGAAAGAAACTACAATAATGGGTAAATCAGAATATGGGTTTATTGGTGGTATGTTAGAAGGAATATTTGGCGGATACATGAATAAAAATGTAGAGATGAAAAATACCCAAAAACAATTTACGAGCGATGTTAATGAATATGGTATAGCAGGTTCTACAAATGAATATAGACAGACAGATAGAGTAGCCGAAGAAAACGCGGAAATTGATGGGACACGCGAGGCTATATTAATGGCGGCAGGACATACACCGAATCCGGGAAATATGAATATTGGGATAGATTCAGGTGATATAGATATGTATAGTAAAAAACCTATTGAAAATAGTATTGCTGCTAGAGAAAAAGGAAATGTAGGTATGATATATCAATCGTCACCATCATTAGATAATTGCGGTATAACTAAAATTCCTAATAAATCAAATGCTTATTCTAATAGACTTGATAGTGATTTGTTGGAAGCCGTTAATAAAAATGACTTAATGAGAACACAGCAAATAAACCCTATTATTTCAGGATGTAAAATATAAAGAAGTATATATAAGGACTTTAAAGTATATTAATTACAAAATAGGATGAAGATTAACTTTTTAACTTTTGGAAGTCACGATGGATATATTGATGCGGTAAATAGATTAATAAATCAGGCAAATAATTTAAATATATTTACAGAAATTTATGGAAAAACTGGTAAATGTTTACAAGAAGATGCAGAATTTATAAATAAACATGCTGAATTTATAAATAATAATCGAAGAGGATTTGGTTATTGGATATGGAAACCATATTTAATTATGAAACAAATTGATAAAATGGAAGATGGAGATGTTCTTTTTTATTCAGATTGTGGTTGTGAATTAGGTATAGAGAATAAAGATAAATTATTAGAATGTATAGATTTAGTCAAAAAAGAAAAACTAATGTCTACACGTGCTATAGGATGCTTAGAAATAACATGGTGTAAAAAAGATTTATTAGAAAAATTTGGAATGGATAATGAAAAATATTTAAATACGGAACAATTACAAGCAACCACTATTTTATTATGTGTATGTCCTGAAACTAGGAGATTAATTAAAGATTGGTATAATATTTCTTGTGATTATCATAATATAGATGATTCTCCTTCTATATCAAAAAATTATGACTGTTTTAGAGAACATCGTCATGATCAATCAATATATAGTTTATTGGCAAAGAAATATAATTTAATTAGTAATAATATGCTATTAGAAGATGTCATATATATTTTTAGAAATAGAGGGGGGATATCTAGAATAAAAGAATGGATATCTATTTATGGAACTTCCGCAAAAAAAAGTATGTATACTATATTCTAAAAAGATATAAGAATTAGGTGTATTATATATAATATGGGAGCAATTCCTCTCATACACATACTGCTCTCGTAGCTTAATCGGTTAAAGCGTTGGTCTTATGAGCCAAAGATTGGGAGTTCAAGTCTCCCCGAGAGCACTTTTTATTTTTATTGATTATTATAAATACTAATTTTATAATAATTTTTTATATTTTATTATTTTAATTAAGACTCCTTGCAATTATATTACACCTTTTTACATTTCAAACGCCGATTTTAGTTCCTATAAAAATATATAATACATTTTATTATATATTTCAAAATTCAGGAATGTTTAGGAATATTAACTAAAATTAGTTAAAAATAATTATAATAAAAAATTGATTTAAAAATATAATATTATACTATAATAACGAAAAATGGTTAAATATAGTTGCGAAAAATGCGGAAAAGAATTTACCCAAAAGGGACATTATACCAAACACACTACAAAAAAAAATCCTTGTGTTTTTGAAAGCAAAATTGAAGAAATGATTGAAAAGGTTGTTGCTAAAAAAATAAATGAAATAAAAACAAACGAAGTTATTTTAAAAGAAGAAATACCAGAAAATATTGTTGAAAATATAAAATTTATAGATTTATTTTGTGGAATAGGAAGTTTCCATTATTCATTCAAAAAACTTGGTTGGAATTGTGTTATGTCTTGCGATATAGATAATGCCGTAAAAGAAACATATAAAAATAATTATGGCATTTCCCCTCTTGGTGATATTACAGAAATAGAACCAAAAAATATTACTAACTATGATATTTTATGTGCCGGATTTCCTTGTCAGCCGTTTAGTCAATGCGGACAACATAAAGGATTTGATGATAAACGAGGAACATTATTCTTTAATATTATGAAATTTGTAGATTATCATAAACCAAAAGTTATAATTCTTGAAAATGTAATGGGGTTATTAAATCACGATGGCGGTAAAACTTTTGAAAAAATTAAAGGTGATATTGAAACATCAAATTATTCAATTACATATAAAGTTATAAAATGTAGTGATTATGGTTTGCCTCAAATGAGAAAAAGATTAATTATAGTTGGTGTGAGAAATGATACTGAACTTATTAATCATATTGATAAATTACTTGATTTAGATGAATATAAAAAAGAAACAACATTAACAGAACTTCTTGGTAAAAATTTTGAAAAAAAAATAGCTTATACTATTAGATGCGGTGGTAAGAATTCTCCTATTGATGATAAGCATAATTGGGATGGGTATATGGTTGATGGAAAAGAATACCGATTAACTAAAGAAGATTGTTTGAAAATACAAGGGTTCAGTTCAGATTTTAAATTATGTGGAAATAATAAAGACCAATGGAAACAATTAGGAAATACAATTCCTACTATATTTACTGAAATAATTGGATTAAACCTAAAGAAATATTTATAATTGTTCTAATTCTTCTATTAAATTTTCAAAATTTAACTTATATATTCTATCGTCTTTTCTTTTTGGAATACAAGTTATTATTTTTCTCTGTATATCTTCTCTAAATCTTGTAGATGATGGGTAATCATCTGATATTGTTAATAAAATATATAATTTTGGTATAAATGTATAAATCCAATCGTCTTGCGTCCATCTTTCCCTACAAGTAGTTTTACAGCTAATAACCTTGTATTCTGTTATTGATTTACCTACTTCTATATTTTCTCCAATTACAAAATCTATAATATGATAACATTTACCCTTTTTTTCATTAAAACCTACAATTATTCCTTCCTTGTTTATGGTGACTTGTTTTTTATAAGGGATATTATTTACATCTAACATTCCTACCAAAATATCATTTTCAAGAAAATTTCCGTTTCCTTGAATTTTACCTTGATGTATGGATATTGATTTATTATATAATTGTAATAATTCAACATCACTTAATAATGGTGCTATTTGTTTAAGTTCTTGAATTATTAATGAATTTTTTATTAATTTATTTTCCTCCATTCTTGATAATACATATTGATTATTGAATTTAATTTCGGTTGTCATTTTGCTTGTTTGTAAATACTTATTATAATTGGTTTTCAAATCAATTTTTTTTATAAATAATAAACCATTATTATAATGACTACTCGTAAAAGTAATGATTATAAAATTACTGCTGTAAATTATTATTTAGTTGAAGATAAAACACAGGAAGAAGTTTGTAAAATTTTCAATTGTAATCCAAGAAGTTTAATGCGATGGGTTAAAAGATATAAAAAAGATGGGAATGTTGATATTCATTATAGAAAACCGATTGCTTATAAAGTGAAAAAGGAATATGTTGAATTTTTATTACAAGAAATTAAAAATAATAAAACTATTACGATACAAGAATTATTACAAAAACTTAAAGATAAATATAAAGGAGTTGATTTAACAACTACACAAATTTTTTTAGAGTAATAAAATACAATAATATTACACTAAAAATCACAAGAATACGGTATGAGCCAGTTAAACGATTTGGTAAGGATATTGATATAAACGCAAACATCAAAAAATTTTATGAAGAAATAAAAAAGCATAAAATAAAGATATTATTTGTATTGATGAAACAAGTATAAAATCATTACAAAAACGAAATCACTGCTATAGTAGTAAGGGTAAGCGTTGTGTTATAGAAATGTAAAAAAGTGTAAAAATTGTTTGTAATAATAAAAGTTATATATATATATAATAGTTTAATATGATAAATTATATAGTTATAACAGATATAGGAAGAGATACAGATGATACATTAGCATTAATAATATTATTATATTTACATAAAAAAAATAACATTAAATTATCGTGTATTGCTGTATCAGGTGCTAAATTAGAATTAAGGGCTAATAGTGTTTATTATTGGTTATATAAATTCAATATAACAGATATATCTGTAGTTTTAGCATTAAATGAAGAGTTTTCTTTTAAGCCTATAGATATAGATGAAAAAACAAATGAAATTATTAAAGATGTAGATAGTAATATTTGTATTCTTCCATATAATGATGATAAAACAAGTGATAATATTAATATATTTATTAGAAATATAAAAACATATAATAATCTATATGAGTATTTTGCTGAAAATCCACAAAATATAGATATTATAGCTATAGCACCTATAAGACCATTATATACTGCTTTACATA
>Ga0208053_1000379_pt1 | contig 10756 bp, 8 predicted proteins | sample LakMenEpi20May10_FD_150719 | JGI IMG/M metagenome (GOLD analysis project Ga0208053, IMG submission 150719) | Freshwater microbial communities from Lake Mendota, WI - 20MAY2010 deep hole epilimnion (SPAdes) | ecosystem: Environmental > Aquatic > Freshwater > Lake > Epilimnion/Euphotic zone ... | reverse complement strand
AAAGGAACCTAAAACTCCAAAGGAACCTAAAACTCCAAAGGAACCTAAAACTCCAAAGGAACCTAAAACTCCAAAGGAACCTAAAACTCCAAAGGAACCCAAAGATACCCAGCTTGTCCAAAGGAAAGTATTGAATCCTTTTTCGTGTGATGATTTTATTATTCAAAGATCAACGAAACCTGTTATAAAAGAAGTTCTTTTCGAACAGAAATACAGACCAGTAGATATTTCAGGTGTTCTTGGAAACAAAGAATCTATTATTGAATTAAATAACTGGATCAGTTGTAAAATAAAAAAAGAACACACTCAAAATTTTGCTATTTTATATGGTCCACACGGAATAGGAAAAACTCTGATCACTGAATTATTACTAGAAAAAACCTTTTTTAAAATATTTGAACTCAATTCTGATATATATCCAGAAAAGAAAGAACTTCTCGAGAAATTGCAAAAAGTATTGATGTCTGTTTCTGTACAGAAAATACTTTCCGGAAATAAATCTATTGCAATTGTGATTGACAGTTTGGAGCAAACTTTAGGGGAAGGAACATTATACACTGAGTTTGTTGATCTTCTTAATAAATATCCACCTTTGGAAATACCTGTAATATGTATATCAAATTCCAATAAACTGAAAAAGAAATACGACACACCTATGAAAATAAAAATCATTCAATTGAAACCACCAACAAAAGAAGAATTAATCGGGTTTGCATCGAATGTGCTCGAAAACGAACAGAAAATAATCACCGAACCGGCATTAATAGAAACAATCGAAGCATGTAAACATGACATTAGAAAATTACTTCATTATTTAAAATTATATTCTCTTTCGTCTAAGAAAGTTCTCAATGAGGAAAATATAAAAAACATTCTAAAATTCTCTGAATCTGATATGTATTTGAACGCTTATGAAATTATCGAAGATTTCGTTAAAAAAAAATCAACAATTCCTTTTGAAACTCGTATAGGTATGTGTTATACTGACCAACCTTTAGTTGTTGATTTAATTTACTCAAATATTCCTTATTTACTAGAAATACCAGAAATACATGAAATTTTGTCTTATTTATCATATTCTGATGAAATACAATCCGTGATATTCAAAAAACATCTATGGGAACTACGGCCTCATTTGATTTGTATGTCTTGTCTTGTTCCTCAATGTGTTATACTGGAAAAATCTACCGTTAAAAAAAACTACATTATTAAGAAAAATCAACTGAACTGTCGCCCATTGAATTATATAAAGAACAAAAATACATTTAACGAAATAAATAATAGATCAAGATTCAGAATGAAAAATCATGAACTTCAATACGCCATGAAAAATATAATTCAGCCTAATATTGAGCAATCGAGAAACCCACCTACATATATAGGAGATATAATTAAGTATGGATTAAATTTCGACAATTACCTGAGATTGAGAACTTTACAAATTTCTAATAAACAGGAACCTCTGAAGAAAAAAATAAGAGATTCACTCGAGAAAATATGGTATGAACATGAAAATCTCGTGGAAACTTCTTTTAAAAAAAAACAAATTACTTAAAAAAAAATATCTATATATATTAGAAAATGTACAGTCTCGACTTTATTCTGAGTAAACAATCCGAGGAAGAAGTTTTGTCGGAAGACAGAAAACGATACACAATTCTTCCTATTGATAAAAAATACGAGGATATATGGAATCTGTATAAAAAACACGAAGCGGCTATTTGGAAAGCAGAGGAAATTGATTATGCCGGAGATCTTAAGTGCTGGGAGACTTTATTGCCGGAAGAAAAGTTCTTTATCGAACATGTTCTTGCTTTTTTTGCTTCGAGTGATGGGATTGTAAATGAAAATCTAGTATCGCAGTTCGCACAAGAAGTAAAGTCCCCAGAAGTGAGATGTTTCTATGGTTTTCAGATCATGATTGAGAATGTACATGGTCATACTTATGCTAATATGATTGAAGCTCTCATCAAAGACGAGAAAAGAAAATCAATGTTATTTAATGCAATTTACGAAATTCCCGTTATACAGAAAAAAGCCAAATGGGCTTTAGATTGGATTAACGCGACAAAACCATTCGTTATTAGGCTTGTAGCTTTCTCTATAGTAGAGGGAGTATTCTTTTCTGGAGCATTCTGTGCTATTTTTTGGCTTAAAGATAAAGGAAAAATGATTAAAACTCTTGGGCACAGTAACGAGTTGATTTCAAGGGATGAATCGTTGCATACTCTATGTGCTGTTATGATATTCAAGAAAATAAAATACAAGCCCATGGAACATATCGTACACAATATCATGAAAGAAGCAGTTATTCTTGAAAAAGAATTCATATGCGAATCGATACCATGTGACATGATTGGGATGAACAAAAGACTCATGTCACAATACATTGAATTTGTGGCCGACAGACTTCTTCAGCAGTTGGGATACAGTTGTGTTTTTAAGGTAGAAAACCCTTTCCCTTTTATCGAGTCTATTAATCTCGATGGAAAAACGAATTTCTTCGAACATAAAGTATCTGATTACATGTCGGGTGGACATTCTGGAGTGTCGAATTCTTCTTTTACGACAGACACAGACGATTTTTAGAATTAATATTGAACTTTACACGACAAAGGTTCATGATCACTCCATTCTGCAATAGATTCACGTTCGTTACAATGAAACAATTTCAAGTTCGACAATATACAATCAAATTTATTAAAAATAATATTGTCGATATTTAATTTCTTAAATATTTCCTTTACAGCATTTTCTTCTGTATCGTTAACAACATTAAAATCTCCTCCAATTATTATCTTTCCATGTACAGTAACAACAAATTCAATTAACTGTTTCAATTGCTTAACTCTGGTTTCTAAATGGTGTCCAGTATATGGCCATTCATCGTCTAAATATGCAGATTGCATGTGCGTGTTTATACAATGTATGTACCCCAAAGGAGAATTTATAATACAGTGTAAAAACCCTTTCTCAGATAACCTATCAACGCTTTCTGAACATGTAAATGGGATGAATTTCCGATAAATAATAGGATACCGACTTGCAATTATAAGTCCACCGTCGACTTTATAATGTGGCATAGGAGAGTAAGCGAAATTATATTTATTCAGTATCGAGAGTATTTTCAATTTCCCATGTTTTGGGTAAAAACTAAAAAATGCCTCCTGGATAAATATAATGTCGTATTTTTTAATGAATTTTGAAAATATATTATACTGTTTCTTCATCCATGGTAACAATTGAATATTGTATGTTACAAAATTCATTTACATGAAGTAAACAAAATAAATTAAAAAACTACGTAAACAATTCTGAAATGCTTTCATTTCTTGAAATGCACAAAATTGCATTTGATATCAATTCCGAAAAATCAATTATCTCAAATTTATTACATTTAAGAAATTTGTGACTATTATCCAGAGTATTTGATAAAAAAATCTTGTCAACACAACTATTTTCAAGACGTTCAGTTGCTCCGTTTGACAAAACACCATGTGTTACAAAAATAGAAATAGAATTTGCACCCATCTGTTTTAGGAGTTCAGCTGCTTTACATATAGTTTTTCCAGAATCAATGATATCGTCTACAATCATACAGTTCTTATGAAATGGGTCTCCGATGACTTTCATACTTTCACATTCACCGGCCTTTGGTCTTCTTTTCTCGATTACACAAATAGGAACATCGATAAATTCTGCTATGATTCTTGCTCTTTTTACTCCACCGACGTCGGGAGCTACGATAACAGTGTTATTAGGTGTGAATGTTTCTTTAATCATGTTTTTAATAATGTTTTTGAATACGATACTTCCATATAAATTATCAACCACTGTATTTGTATAAAATCCTTGAATCTGCTCAGCGTGAAGGTCAATTGTTAGTACCCGATGAGCACCAGAAAAAGATATCATGTCCGCTACAACTCGCGCGGAAATAGGTGTTCTAGGACCAGCTTTCCTATCCTGTCTGGAATAACATAGATACGGACATACTACATTTATAGTTTTCGCTGAAGCTCTTTTAAGAGTGTCTATAATCAGAATGAGTTTCATAAGATTGTCGTTTACAGGATGGGACATACTTTGAATAATAAAGGTATCTTCTCCTCTCATGTTTTCAAATATCTCGATTGATATTTCTCCATCTCCAAAATAATGGATATCTGATTCAACAATTGGAACATGCAAATGTTTAGAAATCTTCGATACGAGAAGACTGTTGCCTGTCCCATCGATGATCTTCATTTTTTATTTGTTCGTATTTTATACCCTACCAATTTCTTAAACCTCTTTCATTTACTGGTGAATTTTTTATGTCCACGCCACAGAAGTTCTTCGGATAACTGGAAAAAGCTTCATATCTGTAAAGATTCATTTCAATTGCTTTTTGAACAATAAGACTGAAATTTTCTTTGAATTCTGATGTATGGTGCATAGATTCTGACATTATATGACCAAGCTCGTGAAGCATAACGAACATCATTGTGTTTTCATCTTCATATATGTTGTTTTTATTCTTTACACATATTCTAATTTTACTTTTTGAGATTGTATAAGCTGCCGTGTTTTCACGATAAGAAATTTCTTTTAATCCGTCTGAGTCATTTCTTATAGTTTTCCATCTATTATATAGCCTCTTTGACACTTCACCGGATGGATAAGCGTATTTATGCATATGGTCAACAAGTGAGTCCACTTTATATGCCAGTCTATTTAACGTATCTTGATTGTTTCTATTTTCGTTTAAAACTATAGGCTCTTTCTGAATAATTTCTAAAAAAAATAAAGTTATAGCTATAATCACAATTATAGCTATTCCATAAAAAGTAGAAACCATTGTCTCTTATGATATATTTTATAAACAAAAAAAAATAAAAATAATGTTATTATGTCCATATTTAAAAAGATTCTTGTGATTCTCGGATTGAGAAAAAGAGCTAAAACTCGTAAATCTTCCAATAAAGGAATCCTCAATTTCCTAAAGAGGAAAATTATATCTGTATCAGAATACGGAACATCGCAGCCCCAGCCCAGATATATAACCAGAGCAATTTATGAAAATGTGTATAATAAGGTATTATCTCCAAGAGGAAATCAAAACCACGAAGTTGTAATTGAAGGTCTAAATAATATGGGTGAAAACAACGAATTAAACCTTGAATTTAAAAGAAAAGAAAACAGAGAAAAAATAAAAAGTAATATTTTTTCAATAACAAGTTGGTTCTATACTATATTTATAAACTTAATACTTTACATAAAACCCACATATACCATGGTTTATATCATACAAAATTTCAATACAGTGTCTTATTATGCGCCAACGATGGCTTTTGATTTTGTAATACCTATTCAGTACACTTTAAGTATATTTTATTTTAGCAAGGACCACCTAGAAAAATTTTATATAGAAAACGAACCAAATATCAATAAAAAGTTTCCGGATCTAGATAAAATTGTAGCTGTATCATTGTGTTTAGCAATTATTATGATTGTTTATTCTATATCCACTGTAAGTAAAATACCAAACTTTGAAAATTTCCAACAGGAATATAAAATATTTGTTTATATTCTGATACCCATTTCATCTATTTTCGGAACAATGTCGCTTTTCATACATTCTGCGATTTTTTCTTTCACTTTCATAAAACATCTCATTATTCTGAAACAATTTATTCATAAATTAGTAAAACACGGAGAGGAAACTTCGGTTAACGAAATATCAATTAAAGTACTTGAAATAAAATACTCACTAGAAAAATCTATTTCTAATTTTAAAAACTTTTTCAGTGTTGTTACACTTGCTTGTGGAATATCAATAGGATTTTTATTGGAAATATTAATCAAACAAAAAACAACAGAAAACTATCCTTGGGCTTCGTTTGTATTTTACGGATTGTTTCAGATTATATTTATGATTATAATAATATATCTAGACGAATATAAAGAAAAACTGTTTAAATATATGAGAAGTGGTGAATTCGTTCAGAAATATCTATATCGTTATAATCAGAAAGAAATCACACATAAATTCAATAATAACATGGAACTGATATTATTGAATATAGAGGAAGAAAACGCATCAACAATAGATTGGCTGGTTTTGAACAGTATATTATCAGAAGGATGGAATGGGTTCTCTATTCTTGGAATTAATATAAACGATCTCAGTCTAGTAAAGAGAGGAATAACACTCGTAATTCTGATACTTACTATTCAGAATTATTTTGGGTAAAACAGTTAGAAACAATATTTTCTGTTACACCATCCAGAAACTTTACATATACCGGTGGATTCACACCATTCACATCTGCTGGAACTAGCACAATCGTTTTTTTTATCCTTTCTAGAACAAAAAGACTTTAGCCAGCGAGGGGGGCACGAAATACGAGTTGGTGCTGGTGTAGTTGGACAAGTTGTTGGAGCCATGGTACAATTGGAGTAAATTCCTTCGCAATTCCCCTTTGCACTACATGTTTTTGAATTTACACACCATGAACACGTGCCTTTGCAATCATTCTTAGATTTCTTTGGACAATCGACAAAAGAATCAAATGAAGGACAGTAGTCGAATTTTGTGTAAACCAGACGATTTGCAGTATTTGGAGACATACCTTTTAGAGTATTTTTTGTAGAATAATCAATAAATTTGGATATATCGGCGTTACATCCATTCTGGTGCAGATACAAAGCAAGTGCTCCAGCTACATGTGGAGTAGCCATCGATGTTCCAGATATCGTCACATATGAATTTTTAGTTGTGCTCCATGCACCGTATATACTTGATCCTGGGGCAAAAATATCAACACATGTACCAATATTCGAAAAATAAGAAACATAGTCACGGGAATCCGTCGAACCAACAGTTATCGCTTTTTCAGCTGAAGCCGGAGAAGACAAACAAGCATCGGTTCCAGCGTTTCCAGCTGCAACGATGACATTTACTCCTTGTTCGACTGCATTGTTTACAACAGAATTTAGAAAAGTATTTTTAGGACCTCCAAGAGACATAGATATGATTCCGCACTTTTTATTTGCTTTCGCGTGTTTTACAGCCCATTCAATACCTTTTATAACAGCAGCATAAGATCCACTTCCTGTGTCGTCTAACACTTTTACACCAATAGGGATTGCTTTTTTTGCTACACCGACAGTTTTTCCAGTTGCTGTACTAGACACGTGTGTTCCGTGACCATGGCCATCAATTGGTTTATTATTATTATTTACGAAGTTCCACCCGTTTATAGCTCTCGACTCGAACTCGATATGGTTTGATCTTATTCCGGTGTCTATCATGTATATGTATACACCGTTTCCATCATTGGACGGATTATATACATTATCAAGGGGAAGATCCCTTTGATCGATTCTGTCAAGACCCCATTGTTTATTATTGAAATCTACAAACACGTCAGGAACATATATTTCGTGATCAGGTTCGACAGTTTTTATATTTTTAATACTTTTTAATTCAGAAAAAGATAGTGATGTCTCAATGACATACCCACTAAAGTTACCAACGTTTACGGTATCCAATGTACGAACGTTATCTATATTATTTATATTGTTGTTGTGAAGCGTTATTAAAAATCTTTCTGCATTACTGCAAAATATTAAAATAAACGCAATGAATGTTTTCATTACTTATACTATTTATTTTATTTTTACTTGTACATATTAAATGAATTATAATACGAATTTATCCGTTGTATAATGATGGTCAGTTGATCGTCGGACAACTGATCAAATACGGACACTTCATCCCATGTATTTCTCACTTTTTTTCCATTCTTGATGATTCCTTTGTCTATAAAGTTAACTGTAACACATTCGTTTTCCCAACGTGGATGTTTACCATCGTATAAATAATCTATAAATTGCCAAGTTTTAACATGCATTGTAAAATCACTTAATGTCATTTTCTTTCTTTATCTTAAACTTAGAAAATAATTTCAGATTTTTAATCTGAGTTTCATCTGTGGATGCTTTCTTAAGCTGAGCTCTTTCAACAATATAATTCTTTTCTATATAATACCTTTTCCGTTTCATAAACTGACCAGTGAGAATGCCCAGGCTATCTACGATATCAATGACAACTGGGACATTTTTATTTACTTGTCTAAGAATTCTACCAATTGCCTGAACAATATCAGATCTCGGTGTAGCAAACATAAGAGTATCAAGTTCTTTTAGATCAAACCCCTCTTTTGCCATCGAATAAGAACAAAATATAATGTCCTTTTTCATTGATTCTTCTCTGGAAGCCGTGTCCATTTTTCCGATAAACACACCTGAACTTTTTCCATTTTGTAAAGAGTCGAACATAGCCTTAAGATTTTTACAGTGATCAACGCGATCGGAAAAGACAATAATTTTCCTATCTTCTAGAGAATACAAGTTTAGATACTTGATTATAAACTTGTTTCTTTCATCCGATATACTCAAATCTGTTATTAGTTTCGGTAAATTAGCATTCCCCATATAATTTGTATCAACTACAATATCTATACTCGGGGCATTGTATACGTGTACAATTGGATCTAGAATGGTGGTATTTAGAGTGTATATAATTGGTCCAATGTGATACAATACAACTTTATCCAATCCGTCGACTCTATTTGGAGTCGCAGACAATCCGAGTTTATACTTAGAATGCACTTTGAACAATGTTTTGCTAAAACTTCTCGAGTTAATCACATGACATTCATCCACGATCAACAGATTTATATCTTTGAAAACAGAATTTTCATAGTCTTTCATGGATATACTCTGTATCATTCCAAGAATAATATCTTTATCGATTGTATCGATAACACTTTTTTGTATAGTTCCTACTCTTGCGTTTGGTAAGAATTGTTGTATACGTTCTTTCCATTGGTCCATGAGTATTTCTTTGTGAATAACAATTAATGTTTTTACCTTTAACTCTGAAATGACCTTTAACGCGATAACGGTATTGTGTGTGACACTGAAATCCCCCAACACGAATCTTCTGTTTCCATCTATTTCAAAACCATAGTATTCTGAAACACCAACATTAACAACAGAAATATCATAGTGAAGTGTATTTTCTTGGTACTCGATATAATTTATCTTTTTACAAGGAATATTAATTAAAACAGTCCCATAAATCAGACCATTGTGATAAGATATACCAAGTGAACGCACAAGAAATATTAAATCATCCATAACTGGCTTCTTAAATATACCAAAGGGAACAACATACCCAGATTTTGTTGGTAAACAATACTCATCTATAACACCAGCTAGAAACCTAAGCCGAATTTCTCTAGCATTGCACTTGTATATCATAGGTATACAATCCAAAGCATTTAAAGTCTTTCCTGTGATGTAAGGATCTTCAGGTACATTAGATTCTTTGAATTCCAAGGGAACTCTGTATCCTTTATATTCCGGATTAGGATATCTGAGATATTTTGTCAAAGGAATATCGACGACCTTGTTTTTAAACTTAAGAGAAAGGATATGACTTTTATTTACAGTATACGATTCTCCATTAGGGTCCCGAATCTCAAACATTTCCTCTGTACCCCGAGCTAAGGAAATAACTTTTCTTGGAGTTGAATCGTCGCCCATTAACTTGTCTCCGATTTGTATATTCTGGACCATTTTAACAGTCCCATCATACATGATAATAGGTGTGTCTATTTTTAAACATTTGCCACTTCCAGTACTCAGCGCAAGAACTCCGCCTCTGGAACCAGGATCACGAAAAGCTTCCATTGTTTTTGAAACAATTGTTCTTTGGTATTCTCTAATTTCTCCATTAAATTGCAAGGAAATATTTGACAAGGTTTCATTTTTTTCGTTGGGAATACCATAATTCGTGAAACCAAAGTACCTAGGTATATATATATAATTATCCGATTGTCTGTAACATATAACCGGTTTGGGTTTTGGTCCATATTTCACTGGTTGTATAGGATATATTATAAGATCGGTATACACTTTTTCATTTTCAGGTGTTCTCGGTATCCTATACATTTTTTTTCTATATATATCATAGTTAAATTCACTGTTTATATTCTTTACTTTTTTCGTAAAACGAAGAAAAAAAAAATAAAATTTAGTTGTTAATGACTTTGTATACTAGGGACGTTGTAACATTATTTGGATTCGACTCGAATATAAAACCATGGAATCATTTTGAAAAAATGATATCTGATTTACAAGAACCCAAGGATAGAGAACACACTGATACTGAAAAAAAAGTAATAAAAATGTACGAAATTTGCTTTGATAAGAAACTAAAAACAAATTATATATATAAATCGCACAATACCCTTCAATTTTTATATAGCGATTTACACGGAACAATAGAAGATAACACTGGATTATATATAACAAATGACACTGGAGACTTTTTGAAATATAATATACGCTTGAAGATGGAAATATTCAATATGGATAAAATAGTCACACTCCATTATATATGTTCAGAAAATAATGTAAATTTTAGGGTACATGAACACTTTAGATCTCCGGTATGGTTTTCTTCTGTTATAAGTAAAATAACAAGGTTTCAAAGAGAAATTGAAATCTATAGTAAGTATGGAATTGTTCAGCATCCTATACATAAATTAATTTCATCTTGGAACACAGGAGATAAAATTCTAGTAGATGATTTTATAGCTGAAAAGGAACAACCGAAGGAACAACCGAAGGAACAACCGAAGGAACAACCGAAGGAACAACCGAAGGAACAACCGAAGGAACAACCGAAGGAACAACCGAA
>Ga0208053_1000374_pt1 | contig 10816 bp, 12 predicted proteins | sample LakMenEpi20May10_FD_150719 | JGI IMG/M metagenome (GOLD analysis project Ga0208053, IMG submission 150719) | Freshwater microbial communities from Lake Mendota, WI - 20MAY2010 deep hole epilimnion (SPAdes) | ecosystem: Environmental > Aquatic > Freshwater > Lake > Epilimnion/Euphotic zone ... | reverse complement strand
GTCCCATTTCGAACCCGGAAGTTAAGCCCTATAGCGTCGATGGTACTGCAAGGGGGACCTTGTGGGAGAGTAGATCGCCGCCGGACTCAATTTAATAATGAGCCTTATCTGTTAACTCAGGTAGGGCTCATTTTTATTTAGCGTTATTTTCGTTAAAAGTGAGTATAAACAAATGATTTTCGGTACCTTATATCCATGAGCGAAGATATTAAAGAGGCGATTGCAGTTGATCTAGTTGCACTTAAAGAACGCATCGCTGCTATTAACACTACTGATATTTCAACACATAGCGCTGAATTCAGCAGAGTTCATGAGCTACTGCAACAAGCACTTACAAATCTTGACGGAGTTTAGAGAAATATGAAGACCCGCTTAGATGCCGAATTGGTAAGGCGCGGGCTAGCAAGATCAAGAGATGTAGCAGTTGAATTAATTGAAGGTGGCAAAGTTTTAGTAACTGGAATTCGCGCAACTAAAGCAGCTACGCAAGTTGATGCCCAAACTTCAATCACATTAGCTGATGAACAATCTGAGTATGTCTCCCGTGGTGGACATAAATTAGTTGGCGCCCTTGATTCATTTTCACAAATTGATGTAAAAGGAAAAACTGCTTTAGATGCCGGAGCTTCAACTGGCGGCTTTACCGATGTCTTATTAAAACGAGGCGCGGCCAAAGTTGTTGCAGTTGATGTTGGATATGGCCAACTTGCATGGGCGCTGCAAAAAGATGAGCGAGTTAAAATCCTAGATCGAGTAAATGTAAGAAATTTAACCCCTGCTCAGGTGGGGGAAGAGATTGATTTAGTTGTTGCAGATTTATCTTTTATTTCACTGAAGTTGGTACTACCCGCACTAATTTCAGTGGCAAAAGAGGAAGCAGATTTCTTGATTATGGTTAAGCCTCAATTTGAGGTTGGTAAAGAGCAGTTGGGTGCTGGTGGTGTTGTTAGGGATTCCCATCTTCGAAAAGAAGCAGTTTCACAGGTTGCAGATGCTGCCTTCACTCTGAATTTAGGCTGTTGTGGGGTAGTTGCTAGCTCACTTCCTGGACCTGCTGGCAATGTGGAGTACTTTCTGTGGCTTAAAAAAGGCGCGCCAGCCTTATTAGAAGTAGATTTAGATCTTGCGATTTCAAAGGGGCCAGCATGAGTAAAAAAGTTAACTCTGTTCTGTTGGTAATTCACCCAACCCGAAATGAAGCATTAACTACTGGAAAAGATTTAGCAAAGCTGCTTAATGAGAAAAACCTAGATGTTTACGCAACAATTAAACTTGATGGTGCTAAGGATTTTAATGATTCAAGTAAAGTTGATTTAGCAGTTGTTTTAGGTGGCGATGGCACCATGCTACGAGCATCTGAAATATTTCGAGGGAAAAAATTACCGATCCTTGGAATTAATCTAGGGCATGTTGGCTTTTTAGCAGAGATTGAGCGGCCTTCTTTATCTGATATCGCTAATGCAATTACTGCAGGCTCCTTTGAGATTGAGGAGCGAATGAGCTTAAGTTATCAATTGCTCAGGGGTGGAAAAGTTCTGCAATCAGGATGGGCCTTAAATGAAGTAACTATTGAACGTAATGATCATCAGATGATCGAACTTTTCGTGCAAATTGATCATCGCCCTCTTTCAAGGTGGTGGTGTGACGCCGTTATCTGCGCTACCCCAACAGGCTCTACTGCTTATGCCTATTCAGCAGGTGGACCGGTAGTTTGGCCAGAAGTAGATGCACTTGTCTTACTACCACTTGCAGCCCATGCTTTATTTACACGACCTATGGTTATTTCGCCTAAATCTGAGATAGTTATTGATATTGAAAGTGATTCAGCTGATTTAAATGCAGATGGAATTAGGCGAACAAAACTGCAAAAAAATGATCGAGTTGTTTTAACCAGTGATAAGGAAGATGTGCTGCTTGCCCACATTAAGCCTGCTGCTTTTGCCGATCGATTAGTAGCTAAATTTAAATTACCGGTCGAGGGTTGGCGTGGCGAGTAAGAAAGAGAGTAAAAGTTATTTAGAAGAGATTTCAATTAGATCTCTTGGAGTTATAGAAAGTTCAAATATCGAATTTAAAACTGGTTTAACGGTATTAACTGGTGAAACTGGCGCTGGTAAAACAATGGTTTTAACCGCGCTCGGCCTAGTTTTAGGCAATAAGAGTGATGCAGATTTAGTGAGATCAGGATCTGAGCGGGCGGTTATTACTGGAAAATTTTCCATACCAAAAGATCTAGCCCAAGAAATTTCTGCCTCTGGCGGTGAAGTTGATCAAGACAGCGTAGTAATTACTAGAACAGTTAGTAGTGAAGGTAAATCGAGAGTATTAGTAGGGGGAGCGGTTAGTTCCGTTGCTGCAGTTGCAGCTTTTGCGCCATCCCTAGTTGAGATTCATGCTCAGTCCTCTTCTTCAAAATTAACTAAACCAACTGTTGCTAGAGAATTATTGGATCGCTTCGCAGGTGTCGAGCTCACTGGGTATCAAAAGCATTATCTGCAGTATCAACAAATTATCACTCGTATTCAGGAGTTAACTTTGCAACTGAGCCAGGCTGATAAAGAAATTTCCTTACTAACTGAGTTAGCTGATGAGTTTAAAAAATTATCTCCAAGAAGTGGAGAGTTACTTGAGATTGAAAATCAAATTGGCAAGCTTGGTTCTGTTGAACAGTTAAATCAAGTACTTGCGCAGTCACTTAATCTACTTGAGGATGAGGATATTTCTGCACTTAACTTATTACAGCAAATTCGAAAATCACTTGATCAGATAAAGGGCAAAGACAGTGCATTAGATAAAATTATTGATCAATTCACTGAGAACTTACTTAATTTACAAGATATTGGTGGCGACCTCTCTTCATATTTGGCAAATCTTGAGGCTGATCCAGCTAGGTTTGCCGCCTTACAAGAACGAAAAGCCGCTTTAAACTCTTTCCTAAAAAGATATGGCAAGGGCAGTGATCGAGATATTGCATATGAGCAATTACTTATTGATGGGCAAGGGGCTAGAGATAAGATTGCAGATCTCTCTGGAGGTAGTGCGCGAATTACTCAGTTGCAGAAAGAAGCAGATTTAGAGTTCGTTGAGTTAAAACAGGCAGCGTTGGCGGTATCAAAAGAGCGTCAAATCGGTGCTGATAAGTTATCAAAATTAGTTACAAATGAGATAAAAAATCTTTCCATGCCTAATTCACAATTTATTATTGAGCAAACAATGGCTGATGCTGATATCGCAAAAAATTACACACCAGCAGGATTAGATGAGATTTCAATTTTATTTGCAGCTCACTCCGGGGCATCAGCGCTACCATTAAATAAAGTTGCTAGCGGTGGCGAGTTATCTCGCGTAATGCTTGCTTTGGAAGTGGTTATTGCTGAAGCAGAGCCAGTTGGAACATATATATTTGATGAAGTAGATGCTGGTGTTGGTGGCAAAGCAGCTGTTGAAGTTGGAAGAAGATTGGCAAAGCTTGCAAAATCTGCGCAGGTAATTGTGATAACTCATCTTGCACAAGTTGCAGTCTGGGCTGATAATCATTTAGTTGTAAAAAAGAGTGAAAATGGTTCTGTAACTCAAAGTGATGTGATTGAAATGAGTGCAGAGGCTAGAAAAGTTGAGATTGCAAGAATGCTAAGTGGTCAGGAGGATTCGCAAACCGCACAAGAGCATGCAACTGAGTTATTGGCGATTGTTAGAAATTCATGATAATCTAGTCTTCCATGACCGCCAATCATGTGAGTAAACATATATTTGTTACAGGTGGCGTCGCCTCAAGTTTAGGCAAAGGATTAACTGCATCAAGTTTAGGCAGACTTCTGCGTGCTCGTGGGCTTCGAGTAACTATGCAAAAGCTTGATCCGTATTTAAATGTTGACCCAGGAACGATGAATCCATTTCAGCATGGGGAAGTCTTTGTGACTGATGATGGAGCTGAGACTGATCTAGATATCGGACACTATGAGCGTTTTCTTGATACTAATTTGCATGGTTCAGCAAATATAACAACTGGTCAAATCTATTCAGCGGTGATTGCAAAAGAGCGTCGCGGTGAATACTTAGGGGAGACAGTTCAGGTAATTCCCCACATTACTAATCAAATTAAAGATGCAATGAAGGCAATGGCAGGACCTGAAGTAGATGTGGTCATTACTGAGATCGGTGGAACCGTTGGAGATATTGAATCATTGCCATTTCTTGAAGCAGCTCGGCAGATTCGCCAGGATATAGGTCGGGATAACGTTTTTTATTTACATGTTTCATTAGTTCCCTACATGGGACCTGCTGGTGAGCTAAAAACTAAACCAACTCAACATAGCGTTTCCGCTCTTAGATCTATTGGTATAACCCCCGATGCAATTGTGCTTCGAAGTGATCGTCAAATCCCTGATGCAGTTAAAAAGAAGATTTCTTTAATGTGCGATGTTGATTTAGAGGGTGTGGTAGCTGCAGTTGATGCGGCATCAATCTATGACATACCTAAAGTGCTATATGCAGAAGGCTTAGATAGTTATGTCGTAAAGCGACTAGGAGTTAAGTGCACCGATGTCATTTGGGGTGAATGGGAAGATCTTTTAAATAAGGTTCATAAACCAAAATGTGAGGTAACAATCGCACTAGTTGGAAAGTACATTGACTTACCGGATGCTTATTTATCAGTAACTGAAGCACTTCGGGCTGGTGGCTTTGCCAATTACGCAAAGGTAAATATCAAGTGGGTAACGAGTGATAGTTGCGCCAGTGATAAAGATGCTGCTCTTAATCTAGGTGATGTCGATGGAATCTGCGTGCCTGGTGGATTTGGTGTTAGGGGAATTGAAGGAAAATTAGGCGCACTTAAATATGCCCGCGAGAATAAAATTCCAACCTTAGGTCTTTGCTTAGGCTTGCAATGCATGGTGATTGAGGCGGCTCGTAATTTAGCTGGATTAAAAAATGCTAACTCATCTGAGTTTGATGAGAAAACAAGTGACCCTGTTATTTCAACCATGAGTGATCAGGTAGAAATTGTTGCTGGTAATGGCCAAATGGGCGCAAGTATGAGACTTGGTTTATATAAAGCGGACTTACTTGCAAACTCGGTGGTAGCAAATGTTTATGGAAAAGCTCAAATAAGTGAGCGTCATCGCCACCGTTATGAAGTAAATAATAAATATCGAGATCAATTATCTGCAACTGGATTAGTATTCTCAGGTTTATCTCCGGATAAGCATTTAGTTGAGTTTGTTGAGCTACCAAAAAGTGTGCATCCATATTACGTTGGTACTCAAGCTCACCCAGAGTTTCTTTCAAGGCCAACAAATCCGCACCCATTATTTATAGGATTAATTGCGGCGGCGATCGCTAAGCATGGCAAGTGATCATTTAGCTGATTTTTTTAATTACCTTTCAATCGAGAAAGGCCTCGCAAGTAACACCATAAGTGCTTACCGGTTAGATATTGAGAAGTTTTTTCACTATTTATCGACAAACCAACTTTCACTGGAGCAGGTATCTCCAGAGCAATTATCTTTCTACGTGGCCTGGCTACGCGGTATGGAAAATACAGAGTTTAAGATCGGTGAATCATCAATTGCTCGAAACATCATAAGTATTCGTAGCTATTTCACTTATCTTGCTAAGGAACATAAGTTTAATAACCCATCTTCAAATTTTAAACCACCTAAGATTGGTAAGCGCTTACCAAAAGCTCTAACTATTGATCAGGTAATGAGCATGCTAAATATTGCAGGAACTGATTTGATCTCAAGCCGTGATAAAGCCCTAGTTGAGCTTTTATATGCCACCGGCGCAAGAGTTAGTGAGTTAATTAATTTAAATACCTTAGACATTTCAACATTTGATTCTGAAGCTGGGTCTACAACAACTGTGAAACTAAAAGGCAAGGGTGGCAAGGAGCGGGTTGTGCCAATCGGCTCATATGCTGTTGCAGCAGTTAATGATTATTTAGTTAGATCTCGCCCGACTTTATTAAAAGTTAGTACACAGAAAGCATTATTTTTAAATCAACGAGGTGGCAGATTAAGCAGGCAAAGTGCGTGGAATCTTGTTGCAAATGCAGCACAAAGAGCTGGTCTATCAGATCAAGTTACGCCCCATTCGATGCGTCACTCATTTGCAACACATCTACTAGATGGTGGGGCTGATATTAGAGTTGTGCAGGAACTACTTGGCCATTCCTCCGTTACTACAACTCAGATATACACACTTATAACTATTGATCACTTGCGTGAGAGTTACGCAAATGCTCATCCTAGAAGTAAGTTTTAGCGACCGCGTAATCTGCGCGCAATAATACTTTGATCACCCTTAGCTTCAAGGTCAGCAATAATTATTGAAAGTGATTCCCTAACAATTCTGCCTCGATCAACTGCGAGTCCAAGATCACCGCGGAGTGCAAGACGTGCTTGATCTAAATCATAAAGTTCATCGGGGGATAGATAAACCGTAATTTTCTCATCATGTTTCTCACGCCCAGATGGCGCACGATCAAAAGCGTTAACTCTACGTCTTGGAGTTTGCCTTACTGAATTTTTTGCTGTGACTGCTGCTGCTGCTGGAGTTTGGGTTATCTCCTCAGTATTTTCACGAGAAGAGGGAACTGCACTTAGTGTTGCAGTATTTCTAAATAATTCATCTGCTCCCGGCAAACTAACTCTGCGACTCATTTAGCTCCTCCTCTTGCGATTAATTCACGGGCTAGGCGACGATAAGAAGCAGAGCCGGTACTACTACTTGCATAAGCTGTTACTGGAACACCGGCAACTGTTGACTCAGAGAATCTGACAGTTCTAGAGATAATGGTGTCAAACACCTCATCTGGAAACTCTTTATCAATTAGCTCTAACACCTCTCTAGAGTGACTAGTTTTCTTTTCAAACATAGTTGCCAAAATTCCCAATATCTCAAGCTGGGGATTGGTATTTTCCTTAATTTTTTGAATAGTCTTTTTTACAAGTGAAAGTCCAAGAACTGCAAAATACTCACACTCCATCGGGATAATCACTCCGTTTGATGCGGTAAGTGCATTAACGGTTAATGTGCCAAGAGAAGGTGAACAATCAATTAAAACGACATCATATCTATCAAGCACAGGCGCCAATAGTTTTCGCAATTTATGCTCTTTAGCTATTTCAGAAACAAATGCGGCTTCTGCAGCGGCTAGATCTTCATGACCTCTAATAAAATCAAGACCTGGTACTGAAGATTTAAGAATGAAATCCTCTAGCTTTGCTTCAGAATCATTTAGTAAATACCAGATTGAACCGTATTGCTCGCGAAGAGCAGTTCCTTTAATTCCTAGCCCGGTAGTCATAGAGGCCTGAGAATCAAAATCAATTAATAAAACCCTACGTCCAACTTCAGCAAGGGCAGCACCTAGATTAATTGCGGTAGTTGTTTTTCCAACCCCACCTTTTTGATTTACAACTGAGATTACTCGGGCATTGCCTGCTTCTGGAGTTTTCGTTGGCTCAGGAAAGTTTCGAAGTTTTTTACCCAGTACATCAGAGGTAGTGGCAAGGCTTTCTTCACGAGTTTTAGAAAGCGCAGGTTTGTTTGTCGATTTAGCGTTATATAGAGAAGTCTTTCTAGCGTTTTTTCCCATGTCGGCAACCTACGGTGGGGCAAGTGCAAAGGCAAGGATGCTGGCGGTATCTTGTGCGCATGTCGCAGGAAAATTTATCAGCCACGCCAGCACCCGCTGCCTCAATTACAGATGGCCGGGTATCTGGATTCTCCCTGCACCTAGATAATTTCGATGGCCCCTTTGATTTATTGCTGCAACTGATATCTCGCCATAAAATGGATATCACCGAGATCGCCCTCGGAACGGTAACTGATGAGTTTATTTCCTATATAAAGCAGCTAGAAAACAGTGAAAATGGCTGGGATTTAGATAAAACCACTGAGTTTCTAGTAGTAGCTGCAACCTTGCTTGATCTTAAGGCAGCAAAACTTCTGCCATCTGGACAAATCGATGACGAGGCAGATCTTGCTCTACTTGAAGCTCGCGATCTTTTATTTGCCCGATTACTTCAGTACCGAGCCTTTAAAGAACTCTCCGCAATCTTCGCAGAACGTATTGAGCGAGAAGAGAAGTCCTTCGCCAGGTTAGTAGCACTTGAACCGCACTTTGCTCAATTATTACCGGAGGTTTTAATAGGCGTTGGAGCACAAAGGTTTGCAGCCATTGCCAATAGAGTCTTAACCCCAAAGACAACCCCAACCTTTAGCATCGAACACATACATCGACCTTTGGTAAGCGTAGCCGAACAGGCTTTAAAGGTTGTGGAACACTTAAGGCGAGCCTCTCGTGTCACTTTTAGGGCACTAATTGCTGACGCCGACTCCACTTTGGTTGTAGTCGCAAGGTTTCTAGCTTTACTTGAACTGTATAAAGAAGGGGTTGTTCGTTTTGAACAAGTGATTTCACTTGGTGAACTGCAAATCTCTTGGGTTGGAACTGCGCAAGGAGAGGTTAGAGTTAGTGATGAGTTTGATATTCCAGTACAAACGATAGATGAGGCCGATAATGTCTGAAGTTGAACTGCAGCGTTGCCTTGAAGCAATTCTAATGGTCGTAGATGAGCCTGTTTCTGAGCTTGTTTTAGCTCAAATTATCGAGGCACCAACTGAGGAAATACTTTCAGCCCTTACATCTCTTGCAGCAAAGTATGAGCAAGAGCAGCGAGGTTTTGAGCTTCGCCAAGTCTCTGGCGGCTGGCGCTACTACAGCCATCCGGAGATGTCGCCACTGGTTGAAAAATTTGTTTTAGATGGCCAACAGGCTCGACTTACCCAAGCAGCTCTTGAAACCTTATCTGTAATTGCCTATCGACAACCTGTTTCTAGAGCGCGAGTATCTGCGATTAGAGGGGTTAACGTGGAGGCAGTAATGAAGACTTTGGTTAATCGAGGTTTAGTTGATGAGGCAGGCATTGAGGGCGAATCTGGCGCAGTTTTGTATCAGACCACATCATTTTTCTTAGAAAAATTGGGACTTAATTCGATCGCGGATTTACCCGCACTTGCCCCATTCTTACCTGATATTGATGGCTTAGATGAGTTGCTTTCAACCTTAACCGAATAGCCCTTTTCTTTAATTCCTATTAAGCGCGCTAAACTTATGCGTGGGCCTAACTCGTTTAAATAAAATAATTGCCGATGCCGGAATTGCTAGTAGGCGAGCAGCTGATCAGTTAATTCTTGATGGTCGCGTAAGTGTTGACGGACAAATCATTATTGAGCTCGGTGGTAAATATGATCCGGAAATTAGTGACATTAAAGTAAATGGTGAGAGTTTAAAGATTAATAAGTCTAAGACTTACCTAGCCTTTCATAAACCAGCTGGCATTATTTCTACCATGTCAGACCCAGAAGGCAGACCTAACCTTGGTGACTATTTTGCAGACAGAAAAGATCGGCTTTATCACGTTGGTAGATTGGATAAGGATTCCGAAGGGCTAATCCTTCTCACCAACGACGGAGATTTGGCGCACCGAGCAACTCATCCTTCATACGGTCTGGAAAAGAAGTACTTAGTTGAAATTGAAGGTGAATTTAACAAGGGCCTTTCGGATCAGCTTTTGCAAGGGGTCAGACTTGAGGATGGTCTTGCCAGAGCAATCAAAGTCGTCCATGCCCGGGCTGTTAGCAAAACCCACCACTGGGTTGAGATCACAATCCACGAGGGTAGGTATCACATAATTAGGCGGCTAATTGAGTCCCTTGGCTTACAGGTGCTTCGTTTGATCCGCCTAGACTTCGGCCCAATTAACTTAGGGGAGATGAAAGCTGGGCGTCATCGAGTCTTAAATTCACAGGAGTTAACTAATCTCTTTACCCTTTTAAATATAAAATAATAAGTCGCTATTTGATATATCTATTTGTCGATATATAGGTATTTAGGGTATCCCTTGAAAAACGATTTATCGACTAACACATGCTCAAAATTGAGTATATAAATCTATATATGGTTATTTAGGTTATAGCTCTAAAACCTATATCTCAACAAATCGCTATTACATAAGTAAATACCTCTATAAAACGACATCTAGATTAAAAGATTAAACCTTAATCATGATTTATCTTCGACTAGATACTATTGCCGTATGCGAGTTAGAGGTATTAGGGGAGCGGTGCAGCTTGAACAAGACACTGCTGCCGAAATGGTTAAGCAGGTAAGTCTGCTGTTATCTGAGATGCTTAAAGTTAATGAAGTAAGTAATGAAGACTTGATTTCAATAATACTGACTGCAACCCCTGATCTTAGGTCTGAGTTCCCGGCGGTGGCAGCTAGGCAAATCGGCCTTGGTGGCATACCTCTGTTGTGCTCAGTTGAGATTGATGTAAAAAATGCGCTGCCAAGAGTTGTACGTGTGCTTATTCATACCCATTTAGACCGAGATCTGGCCGATATTAAGCATGTATACCTCGGTGGAGCCTCAGTACTACGCAAAGATCTTGCTCAATAGTTAAATGATTAGCACAGCACGCATAGTTGGCGCAGGTTTAATCGGAACATCAATCGGACTTTGCCTTAAATCAGCGGGTATTAAAGTTGAAATGGTTGATGTGGATTCAAACTCTGCTCAATTAGCGCAGGATTTAGTTAAAAGCACTCCAATCTCAGAGCCAGACTTAATTGTGGTTGCGGTGCCGATCAATGCAAATCAAAAAGTAGTTGTTGAACAATTAAATGCAAATCCAAACTCCATTGTTTGTGATTTAGCTAGCGTAAAGTCTGATCTTTTAGTTAAGGTTGAAGAATTATCAGATAATGCAAAGAATTTCATCTCACTTCACCCAATGGCTGGAC
>Ga0208053_1000373_pt1 | contig 10822 bp, 9 predicted proteins | sample LakMenEpi20May10_FD_150719 | JGI IMG/M metagenome (GOLD analysis project Ga0208053, IMG submission 150719) | Freshwater microbial communities from Lake Mendota, WI - 20MAY2010 deep hole epilimnion (SPAdes) | ecosystem: Environmental > Aquatic > Freshwater > Lake > Epilimnion/Euphotic zone ... | reverse complement strand
TTACACCACCGTTTCATCCTTACCATTATTGCTAATGGCGGTTTATTTTCTGTGGCACTAATCCCGCAGGTTTCCCTGGATGGCCGTTAGCCATCACCTCACTCTTTGGAGTCCGGACTTTCCTCGGTATTTTCATAACGCGATGATCCAGACGACTCTTCAGTGCTAATGATACTCCAGTAAGATCACTGCTATGGCGGCAATAAAGTTAGCTAAAGATGGCTTATGGCAAAGAGCTAACACATTATTTAAGCCCAATCTAAAGCAGGCAGATATAGCACTCTTAGGTTTTCCAGTTCATAAATCATCAATTACCCCAAACTCCTGCCACCTGGCGCCAAAGGCAATTAGAAGTGCGCTGGCAAGGTATTCAACTTATTCCGCATCTGGTGATGTTGATCTGCGTGAGTTAAAAATTACCGATCTAGGTGATGTGACGGGTGCTGATAGTAATAATGGAAAGAAAGTTATTGCTAAAAAAGTAAATGGCCTACTTGATAAATATGGCTTACTTATTGCATTAGGTGGAGATAACTCAATCACCTACACAGTTGCCTCTGGTTTATTTGGTGATCTTTCCAAGGTTGGCCTTATTACCTTAGATGCCCACCATGACCTTCGAGATGGAAATTCAAATGGCTCACCAGTTTGGCGATTAATTCAGGCAGGTCTTCCTGGCAAAAACATTGTGCAGATTGGCATTAGTGATTTTGCAAATAGCAAAGAGTATTCAACACGTGCCAAAGAGGCGGGAATCTTTGTTATTACCAGAGCCCAACTTAGAAATAAATCTATCCAAGATGCAATGAAGCAAGCATTTGCCCATCTTGGCCGAAATGTTGATCATATTTATGTTGATCTAGATGTTGATGTTTGTGATCGCTCAGTTGCACCAGCTTGTCCTGCTGCAACACCTGGTGGAATCTCTGCAGATGAGCTTCGCCAAGCAGCCTTTTTAGCAGGTGCTAATTACAAAGTGCGCGCCGTGGATATTACCGAGATTGATCCAAAGCGAGATAGCAAAGATGAGCGAACAGTTCGTCTTGCAGCCCTTTTAGTTCTTGAGATCGCAGCTGGTTATAAAACTCGTTAAATTAACGAAGTAACAACCGCTTTTGCTGCACTTACCGCTCTGCCCTCTTTAATTACCAAAGTTGCCCGCTCCATCTCAGGAGATAAAAATCTATCTGGGCCAATTGGGTCCACAACTTTGCGAAGCTCACTTATTACCGCCTGCGTTGCCTTTGCAGGTTTTAATCCCTTACGTAATTCAACTGCGCGGGCTGCAGTTAATAACTCAATTCCTATGATGTGGGTTAAGTTATCTATTACTTTGCGAAGTTTTCTTGCCGCAGACCAACCCATTGAGACATGATCCTCCTGCATTGCACTAGATGGAATTGAATCAACACTTGCTGGAACAGAGAGTCTTTTATTCTCACTTACCAATGCAGCTTGGGTGTATTGGGCGATCATTAAGCCAGAGTCAACCCCTGCGTTAAATGCTAAAAATGCTGGAAGTCCAACAGATCGTGCTGGATCTAACATCCGATCAGTCCTGCGCTCTGACATAGAGCCTAAATCTGTTGCTGCAATTGCTAGAAAATCTAAGACATATGCAACTGGTGCGCCGTGGAAATTTCCATTTGATTCAATCCTGCCATCTGGCAAAACCACTGGATTATCAATTGCGCTAGATAATTCACGTTCTGCAATAGTTGTTGCGTAATCAATAATGTCTCTAACTGCGCCGTTCACCTGCGGTGCACACCTTAATGAGTAAGCATCCTGCACACGTGTGTCACCTTCAAAGTGGGAGGCAACAATCTCAGAGCCTTTAAGGAGAGCGTATAAATTGGCAGCACTTGTTGCTTGACCCACTTGATTGCGAAGACCTGCATGTAGATCAGGGGCGAAGACTCGATCTGTTCCTAGTAAGCCTTCAATACTTAATGCAGTGGTGATATCAGCAGAAAGTGTTAGGTTTCTTAAATCAGCTAGTGCCATAATCAACATACCCAACATGCCATCTGTGCCATTGATTAGGGCAAGACCCTCTTTTTCTTTTAACTCAATTGGATTAATTCCAGCTTTTTTCATCGCAACAAGTGAGTCAACAATTTTTCCATCGCTGTCTATAACTTGCCCCTCACCCATCATCGCTAATGCGCAATGAGAAAGTGGTGCTAGATCACCACTGCAACCTAAGGATCCAAACTCAGGAACAACGGGTGTGATATTTGCATTTAAAAAATCTGCATATGTTTTTGCCAATTCATACCTAACACCAGTGCGACCAGATACAAAAGTTCTCAGACGTAAAAAGATCAGTGCTCTAACAACCTCTGCCTCAATTGGTGCGCCAACGCCTGCAGCATGGGATCTAATTAAAGATTTTTGTAACTCAACTCGATCCTTTGGATCAATAAATTTATCAGCGAGTGCTCCAAACCCTGTTGATACCCCATAGATAGCTTTGCCACCTTGGGTGTACTCATCAATGTATTTACGTGATTTATCAATTGCACTCTTTGCTTCATCACTTATCTCAACCTTGGCATTAAATCTTGCAACATTAATTACATCGGCAAATGTGACACCTTGTGGTTTTAAAACCACTGTATTAGATCCGTTTGCCATGTTGCCACACCTCATCTACTAAATTAACACCTGGCCGATAGGCAAGGTGAATATATGAACTCTCCTTCAAAATTACAAAATCTGCCCGTGATCCAACTGATAAATGGCCAACATCATCACGCTCTAATGCCAGTGCTCCACCTTTTGTGGCAGACCAAAGAGCTTGTTCTGGAGTGAAGAACATATCTCTTACCGCCAGTGCAATGACAAATCCCATATTGGTTGTGTAGGAAGAGCCTGGATTGCAATCAGAGGCAATGGCAACTGTAATTCCAGCTTCCATCATCCTTCTTGCATCTGGGTAATTACTCCTGGTTGAAAACTCAGCACCTGGCAAGAATGTTGCAACTGTTTTTGATTTTTTAAGTAGCTCAATATCACCATTATTAAAATGTGAGATGTGATCAACTGAGGCTGCCCCAAGCTCAACACCTAAGGCGATCCCATCTCCTTGCGCTAGTTGGTTTGCATGCAACCTTGGTTTTAAACCGGCAGCAACTCCTGCTTTCAATATCTTTCTTGCTTGATCTGTTGTAAAGGCACCCTTATCGCAAAAGACATCTATCCACTTTGCATATGGTTTTACCTGCGTAATCATCTGCTCACAGATTAGATCTACATACTCATCTGCTTTGCCCTTGTACTCACTTGGCACAACATGGGCACCTAAAAATGTTGTCTCCTCCGTTAACTGCTTTGCAATATGAAGACTTCTAATCTCATCCTTAACAGTTAAGCCATAACCAGATTTAATCTCTACCGTTGTTGTTCCACTATGTAATCCCTCATGCACAAGCCTGGTTGCATTAGCGAGCAGATCATCATCGGAGGCTTGTCTTGTTGCAGCAACAGTTGTGGCAATTCCACCTGCTGTGTAACTCTCACCCTTCATTCGGGCAGAAAACTCTTGGGCTCGATCCTTTGCAAAGATTAAATGGTTATGAGAGTCAACAAATCCTGGGATTACCGCTTTTCCTGCAGCATCAATTGTTTTTTCAGCAGTTGGCGCACTCTCACTTGCTCCAACCCAAGCTACTTTGCCATGCTCGATAAGGAGCGCTGCGTTTTCAATTAAACCTAACTCAGTTTTGCCTAAGGATGGATTATTTGTTACCAGCAGGCCAATATTTTTAATTAAGCTTTGTGACATTTACTTATTAAAGTTTTATTCGGTATCTAACATTGGGATATGAACATGTTTTTCGCGTGCTGTCTTATCGGCAATCTCATAACCTGAATCAACATGTCTAATCACACCCATGCCTGGATCATTTGTTAATACTCTGGCTAATTTTTGTGCGGCAAGGGGTGTGCCATCGGCAACTGAAACTTGGCCAGCATGGATTGATCGACCCATACCAACTCCGCCACCATGATGAATTGATACCCAAGATGCACCGGAGGCAATATTGATCATCGCGTTAAGTAATGGCCAATCTGCAATTGCATCAGAGCCATCTAACATCGCCTCTGTTTCGCGGTAAGGGGATGCGACTGATCCGCAATCTAAATGATCTCTACCAATAACAATTGGTGCTTTAACCTCACCCTTTGCAACTAAATCATTAAAGGCAAGACCTGCCTTATCTCGCTCACCATAACCAAGCCAACAAATTCGAGCTGGCAATCCTTGGAAGGCAACCTTTTCTTGCGCCATTGTGATCCATCGATGCAGCGCCTCATTTTCTGGAAATAAATCTAGAACAGCTTTATCGGTGCGATAAATATCTTTTGGATCCCCTGATAATGCAACCCATCTAAATGGTCCCTTACCTTCACAAAATAATGGCCGTATATATGCCGGCACAAAACCAGGAAATGCAAATGCCCGTTTAAAGCCACCTTGACGAGCTTCATCCCTAATTGAGTTACCGTAATCAAAAACTTCGGCACCCTTATCCATAAAGCCAACCATTGCTTCAACATGTTTTGCCATCGCATCTTTTGCGCGAAGTGAAAACTCCTCCGGCTTATCTTGAGCAAAGGAGGCTGCTTCATCAAAATCGACGCCAATTGGCACATAAGAGAGTGGATCATGGGCTGAGGTTTGATCGGTGACAATATCAATTGGCACATCCATCTTGAGTAATTGCGGAAATACTTCGGCAGCATTGCCAACCACACCAACAGATAAAGGTGTGCCAGCACTTTTTGCCTTTAAACATCTAGCCACTGCATCATCTAAATTATTTGCAATCTCATCTAAGTATCTAGTTTGAATACGTTTTTCTAATCTGGTCTTATCAATATCAACAACTAAACAAACGCCACCATTCATGGTTACTGCAAGTGGTTGGGCTCCACCCATTCCCCCGCAACCACCAGTTAGGGTGAGAGTTCCTTGGAGTGTGCCATTAAATTTCTTGTTTGCCACAGCGGCAAAGGTTTCATAGGTTCCCTGCAAAATTCCTTGGGTGCCGATATAGATCCAAGATCCGGCAGTCATTTGGCCATACATAGTTAAGCCAAGATTTTCTAGCCTTCTAAACTCAGGCCAATTTGCCCAGTCACCAACCAGATTTGAGTTGGCAATTAAAACTCTTGGCGCCCACTCATGGGTTTGAAAAACACCAACTGGTTTACCAGATTGGACCAACATAGTTTCATCATCTTTTAAATTAGTTAAGGTTTTAACGATCGCATCAAATGATTGCCAATTACGAGCTGCTTTTCCGGTGCCGCCATAGACAACTAAATTTTCTGGATGCTCGGCAACTGCAGGATCTAAGTTGTTGTGAAGCATGCGAAGGGCAGCCTCTTGTCCCCAACCTTTGGCAGTTAACTTATTGCCAGTTGCTGCATGTAATACACGGGCGCCTTGGGTGATCATTATGAAAGCGTACTCCCTACTTACATTCCACTGTCTAGTACATCATTTAGTATGGAATCCGCATGTGAGTTCTCCTCACGTGGAATCCATTGATATGAGACCAATTTTGGATCATGGGCGGCAAAGGCTTGCTTTGCTAGCTCTTTCATATTTGGATGCTTAACCTTCCACCTGCCACTCATCTGCTCAACCACTAATTTTGAATCCATCTTCACTAAAACTGTTGCAGCAGGATCAATCTCATTGACAGCTTTTAAGCCAGCGATTAACCCGCTGTATTCTGCAACATTATTTGATGCCTCACCAATTGATGCACCAATTTCTTTCACAACCTTGTCATTTTCAAAGATCACAGTTCCATAAGCTGCAGGTCCTGGATTTCCTCGACTGCCACCATCTGCGGTAACAACAAAATGTCTTGGCATTTAAATTCTTACCAATATCCGGCGGCACTCTTCACACCTTAAAAGCTCATCCTTTGCCAATGATTTAATCCGCTCCATCTCAACTGCATTTATTGCCAGATTGCAGCCATTACATTTATTGCCAACCAACGGCGCAGCTCCTACTCCGCCATTTGCTCCCCTGATCTTTTCATATAAATCTAGTAATGGCTGTTCAATCTTTGTTCCGACCTCTTTTCTGGCCAAAAGCTTTTCATTGATAAGTAAATTAATTTCTGTTGTGGCGCTAGTTAATCTGCTATTTATTTCAGTCTTTAAAGTCTCAAGGGATGCTAAATCAGTACTTAATGTATTTCGGCGGGCAGCTACTGCATCATTTCGGATCATGATCTCAAGCTCAATCTCCTCCAAACTCTCCTGCCGCTTTTTTAAGGTGGCAACCTCATGTTGGAGTTGTTCTAACTCCTTTGGGGTGGCATTGCCGGAGGCAAGACGTGCTTCATCTTTTTTAATTCGATCCGTAACAGTTTCAACATCAACCTCACCGCGGCGAAGCTCAAGTGCGATTTGATCAGATTCTGCCTGCACCAAAGCCAACTCCTCAGTTGCGGTAGCAATTCTTTTATCAATGTGAAGTAGTTGCTCAATTTCAGGAAGTGATTTTAATTTTGTATTTGCCTGCAAAATCTCATTATCAATAATTTGTAACTCTAAGATAAATGATTGCTGGGCAACGGAGGCTTGCATCAAGCACCCCCTGCTCTTTATGAGTAAATATGTTAAGAACAAATTTTTAGTTGTTTTACTACAAGGTTAAGTTTACCACCTGGTGTAAATACCAAATACAACTGTTTTTCTCTTTATTTCTTCGCTTTATTTACTCTGCTTTAAAAAATGTAAGCAAAGTTTTTAGATATAAGAGGTTCAAAGTGTTTCTATTTTGTTTTTACTTTTGAATACTCCTAAAGATTAAATAGCCAGATTTTTAAGATTGAATGGGTTATTTCATATGACTAATTAAAGCCAGCGCAGGTAACCCTCAAGGGGTAGTTGAAGGTGGGGTGAATTTTTGTGGATAACCATTAAAAGATACCCAATCGTTACTATCAAAGGCGGAGAAACGTTCGGGCATGGGTAGAGAAATGGTTGCAAATACATAAGAATTGCGACACCACCTAACCGGTGAAAATCACTGACTTAGTTAAATGGCTAAGTTTTTTACAAAATAGAAAGTGAGAGCATAGTGAGAAAAGGCTCTAAATTAGCATTTGTCGCATTGTTGACATCTGCAGCACTAGTAATCACAGGATGTTCAAGCTCTTCAGATGACGCTTCTGGCGGAACTAAGGCTTGCGTAATTCTTCCTGACTCAGCATCTTCACCTCGCTGGGAAAATGGAGATCGTCCTGCAATCCAATCTGCATTAGCTGATGCTGGATTTGATTCTGATATCCAAAACGCAGAAGGAGATACTGCTAAGTACGGAACAATTGCAGATCAACAACTTGCTGGCGGTTGCGGAGTTATGATTCTTGTAAACCTACAAGGAGCAGCTGAAGCTGTAACAACAAAAGCTAAGGCACAAGGAATTCCAGTAATTGCATATGATCGCCCAATCGCTGGTGCTGATTACTATGTATCTTTCGACAATGAAGGCGTTGGTGCTCTTGAGGGCCAAGCAATTGTTGATGGTCTAAAGGCTGCTGGTAAGGATCCTGCAAAGGCATCTGTTGTTTATGTTGGTGGAGATCCAACCGACGGTAACGCAAAGATGTTCTATGACGGAGCAGTTTCTGTTATGTCAGCTGCTGGAATCAAGCCAGCATTTGAAACTCCTGGAACATGGGATGGCGCAAAGGCTGGAACAGCTTTTGAGCAGGCATACAGCAAGCTAAAAGGAAAGATTGATGCAGTTTGGGTAGCAAATGACACCAACGCTGCAGCAGTAATTCAGGTTCTAGATAAGAACGGCAAGACTCTTCCTGTTTCAGGACAGGATGCATCTGTTGCTGGTCTACAGAACGTATTACTTGGAAAGCAGACCACAACTGTTTGGAAGCCATACACAATCTTGGCAACCGCAGCTACTGATCTAGCAATCGCTCTTCTTAAGGGTGAGAAGCCAACTGTTAACAAGACCCTTGCTGATGGAACTCCATTCAGCGCTCAGACACCAATCAACGTAACACCTGATCAGGTTAAGGACGTTGTTGCTGCCGGAGATGCCTCTGCTGCAGAAATCTGCACAGATAAGGTAAAGGCTGCTTGCGAGAAGTACGGCGTTAACTAAGTAAGTAGTAAGACAAGTGCACTGCGCCGGCTCTTAAATGAGTCGGCGCAGTTGCCATAAGTAAAGTATTTATCAATTGCAAGAATAATAATTGGAGTAAAAATGGGCGCACCGTTGCCAGTAATTGAATTACTTGGAGTTGAAAAATCCTTTGGTGCAGTAGATGTTTTAAAAGGTGTTGATTTTGCAGTTGAACCAGGAAAGGTAACTGCACTAGTTGGCGACAATGGAGCTGGTAAGTCCACCTTAATTAAAGGCTTGGCTGGTATTCAGCCATATGACAAGGGAATTGTTAAGTTTGATGGCAAAGAGATCTCAATTGAATCACCAAGATTGGCAGCCTCATTAGGAATTGAGGTTGTGTATCAAGATCTAGCCCTTTGTGACAATCTAGATATTGTCCAAAATATGTTTTTAGGTCGGGAAGAGGTTTACCGCGGAACTTTAAATGAGTCTGCGATGGAGAAAAAAGCTAGTCAGACTTTAGCTGGCCTATCTGTTAAAACAGTTAAATCTGTTAGACAAAAGGTTGAGCGCCTCTCAGGAGGACAGCGCCAGACAGTTGCAATTGCAAGAGCTGTTCTGCGCGATACCAAGGTTGTGATCTTAGATGAGCCAACTGCAGCATTAGGTGTTGCTCAAACGGAGCAGGTATTAGCCCTAGTTAAGCGCTTGGCAGATAAGGGCGTGGCAGTAATCATGATTAGCCACAACTTAGTAGATGTATTTGCAGTGGCTGACAAGATTTATGTTCTCTACCTAGGCAAGATGGTTGCAGCATTGGATGCTAAAACTACAAATCAAAATGACATCGTTGGGTATATCACCGGAACCAAGAGTGCACAGATGGGCAACAAATGAGTACTACAAATAACACAATCGGCACAGGATATGAAGGAAATATCCGTGAGCAAATAAGTGGCTACTTCCTAAAGGTTAAAAGCGGTGACATGGGTTCACTGCCTGCGATGATTGGTCTGATTGTTTTAGCAATTCTCTTCTCAATCATGAGCCCGGTTTTCCTAACCTCTTTAAACTTTGCAAATCTATTTAACCAAGCAGCTGCCTTGATTGTGATGGCAATGGGATTGGTCTTTGTTTTAATTCTGGCTGAGATTGATCTATCCGCTGGTGTTACCGCAGGTGTTTCAGCTGCGATGTTAGTTATTGGATTAAATGCTGAGTTGCATTGGACACTTGCAATTGCGATTGCAGTTGTTTCAGGTGTTGTGATCGGCTACTTCATTGGAATTATTGTGGCAAAGGTTGGTATTCCATCCTTCGTGGTAACCCTTGCCTGCTTCTTAGCCTTCCAAGGATTACAGCTATTAATTATTGGCTCAGGTGGTTTATATCGAATTGAGTCCAGTGAAATCTTGGCAATTCAAAACTCAAACCTTTCTATTGTGCAAGGTTGGATCTTTTACTTAGTATCAATGTTGCTACTTACCTACTCTGGCTTTGCTGCACGCCGCAGAAGAAGTAGAAATGGTCAACCAAACCGGCCAATTACATTTTTGTATGTAAAGATTGCAGTTGCCGGTGTTTTGGGATTAGTTCTTGTTGCGGCATTAAATCTAGAGCGAAGCTCAAATAAGGCATTCCCAATTCATGGTGTGCCAATTGTTGTGCCAGTTGTATTAGCACTTTGGGTCTTCTGCACATTTATTTTAGATCGCACCAAGTTTGGTCGATATGTTTATGCATTAGGTGGCAATCCTGAGGCAGCACGCCGTGCTGGTATTCAAGTTAATAATGTGAAGATTGCCGTCTTTACAATCTGCTCCACTCTTGCTGCTATCTCAGGAATTATCTCTGCAAGCCGTATTGGTTCAGTTGATGCCTCAATGGGACGCACCATGGTGCTAAGTGGTATTGCTGCTGCAGTTGTTGGTGGCGTTAGCTTGTTTGGTGGAAAGGGCAGATTATCTCAAGCAGTAATCGGTGGCTTTGTAATTGCCATCATTGATAATGGTTTGGGATTAATGGGCTTCAACGCTGGAATTAACTTGTTGATCACAGGTGGTGTTCTATTACTTGCCGCAAGTGCTGATGCTATTTCTAGGAAGCGTGGAAACGTAGTAGTTAGATAGAGGAACTGATACAGCAGGGATAGCATGAGTAATCGACTGAAAGTTCTATTCTCGCTAGTCGTTGTACTGGCTCTAGCAAGTTCAGTCTTTCTCTTATCGCCAGGAAAAAGCGTGGAAACATCTTCTGAGTACTTTGATGAAATGAAGCTATGCCAACTTCCAACCGACTTGAAAAATACAGAACACCTAGGTTTTCCTAGACCTGAAAAAGCTATTAAAACTACAGGCTCGCTAAAGAGCTTGGTTATTCTCGTCGATTTCAAAGACCTTCCCTACAGCGAGAAATCTTTATTGGAATGGCGAAATCAGCAGATTCCAACTTTCGAGAAATTTACTAAACAAATGAGTTATGGAAAACTTGATTTTAAAGTTGATATTCATCCAAAGGTTATTCATCTAAATAAATCAGTACTTACATACAAACTGGATGTTTCTCGTTTCTCGCCTGAAGAAAAGAGACAAAATGCAGATTTTATGAGTTTAATAAATGATACGGTTAGATTGGCCGATTCAGAAGTTGATTTTTCACAATATGAATTTTTTAACATCGTTGCGCCTCCAACAG
>Ga0208053_1000372_pt1 | contig 10825 bp, 10 predicted proteins | sample LakMenEpi20May10_FD_150719 | JGI IMG/M metagenome (GOLD analysis project Ga0208053, IMG submission 150719) | Freshwater microbial communities from Lake Mendota, WI - 20MAY2010 deep hole epilimnion (SPAdes) | ecosystem: Environmental > Aquatic > Freshwater > Lake > Epilimnion/Euphotic zone ... | reverse complement strand
TGGAAGAAATTGGAAAATCTCCTCAAGGTGGAGTCCTTCGACAAGAAGTTCAGCGAATAAGAAAGCAGTAGAGCTCGGAAACCCAAGTCCCATCGTCTAGTGGCCTTGGCTGTCCGAAGGACAGGACCCACACCACCCTCTCAAGGTGGCGGCACGGGTTCGAATCCCGTTGGGGCTGCCAATTGCTTCTTGACGAACGACCTTCATCTTGTCGCCACGCGTGAACGACTACATTTTTACGCGTGTCAAATGAACAAATCTCGAAGTCAAAGTCGCGTCTCTTCGGCAGGTTGCGACTGCTTATTCTGTCTCTTCCATTCGTAGGAGCGGTCTTGCTCTTTCGATTTGTAATCCAGGAGATCTTCAATGTGAGTGAAGTTGCCACATTTGCTGAAATCGGTTCTGTCATCACTGGTGTGACCCTCATTCTTGGTTTCATGCTGGGTGGCGTGATGGCTGACTATAAGGAGTCTGAGCGTTTGCCTGCTTCTTTGGCAGTGGCGTTATCTGGGTTTGCGGCAACAGCCAGCGCCGGAATGACGGTGAAAGACATCTCGGACCCGACTGTTCAACAACGTATTGCACGAGTCGGGCAAGCAATGAGCGAGTGGTTTCTGGGTCGCATTAATGACGATGAACTGTGGCAACGCCATTCAGACGTATCGCAACTCATTATTGATCTTGAACGTCAAGGTGTGGCAACGCATTACCTCAGTCGCCTAATGGTTCTGAACGGCGAAATGACGAACGTGTTGAACCGCATCGCTGTTATTCGAAACACTTCGTTTGTGCAGTCTGGGTACGTACTGATGATGTTTCTTGTTGTCACACTGCAAGCGTCTTTGGCCGTGGTCACATTTCCATCACCCATCATGTCGTGGATTGCGCCTTCAGTTCTGAGCCTTGCGTACGGATACTTGCTCCTCTTGGTGCGAGACCTGGACAATCCGTTTGGACACGGAGAGAACAATGGACAGGGAAGCGGGGCAGATGTTGATATTCGGCCCGTCTTGCTTGCCGTGCAGCAACTGGGCTGATTCGTTGCTCATCTTTGAGTAACCAGTTGTGAAAGGCTGACAAGAATGTTTGCCGGCTTACTGTCAATTCCTGAAGCACTATTGCTCGGCATTGTTGAAGGAATTACGGAGTTCTTGCCCATTTCTTCCACGGGTCATCTACTTGTTGTCGGCCATCTCATTGGTTTTGGCAAAGGTGAGGCATCGGTTGCTGCCGATACATATTCCATTGCGATTCAGTTCGGTGCAATCTTGGCGGTGATGTACTTATACCGAGTACGCATGTGGTCGATGGCGCGCGGTGTATTTGGTGCAGACAACGAAGGCCGCGCCGTGTTAACACGTTTGATTCTTGCGTTTCTCCCCGCAGCATTTTTGGGTGCCGTATTTGGAGATGCACTGAAGGAAAAGCTCTTTGGCCCTGTTCCAGTAGCAATCGCATGGTGCGTAGGTGGTGTGGCGCTGCTCGTTTGGAAACAAAAGCCTGGGACTACGGCGCTCACTGATGTGTCCCTCAGAAATGCGTTGATTATTGGTGTGGCACAAGGGCTGGCGCTGTGGCCCGGCGTAAGTCGCAGCCTCGTCACTTTGATTGCCGCCCTCGCTCTTGGCCTGTCAATGTCTGCGGCATTGGAATTCAGCTTTTTACTTGGGCTTCTCACTCTCAGTGCAGCAACGGTGCTCGACCTTTCGAAACACGGTTCTGAACTAGTAGATCAATTCGGAGTACTCGCCCCTTCTGTTGGGTTCGTGTGCGCTTTCATCACGGCACTGGTGGCAGTGAAGTGGATGGTGGCGTATCTTGCTGACCATTCGCTACGGATGTTTGGTTGGTACCGCCTCGGCGCAGGCGCGGTAACGGGGATTTTGCTGCTGACAAACGTTCTGTAGGCCAGGCGCGCGCCTACCATTGCCATATGGCACGGATTGTCTTTATCGGCGCAGGGAGCACGGTGTTTGCTCGCAACCTAATGGGAGACATCTTGAGTTTCCCTGAATTGTCTGAAAGCACCATCGTGTTGCATGACATCGATGAGACGCGTCTTCGCACATCAGAAATTGTGGGACACAAGATTATTGAAACTCTTGGAGTAAACGCAAAGATTGAAGCCACTACCGACAGGCGTGTTGCACTTGCACAGGCTGATTATGTGATCACCATGTTTCAAGTAGGTGGGTACAAACCATCAACTGTTATCGACTTTGAAATTCCAAAGAAATTTGGTTTAGAGCAAACCATTGCCGACACTTTGGGCGTTGGTGGAATCATGCGTGGCCTACGCACCATTCCTGTGATCCTCGATATCTGCAAAGACATGGAAGAGCTGTGCCCGCAGGCAGTACTGCTGAACTATGTAAACCCAATGAGCATGTTGTGCTGGGCTGTATCGCGGGTGTCGACCATCAAGATGATCGGGTTGTGCCACAGCGTGCAGCACACGGCATACCAGTTAGCAACAGACTTGTCTATTGATCCGGAATCCGTGCGTTATCGCTGTGCAGGCATTAACCACATGGCGTTTTATTTGGATTTCGAACAAGAGATAGATGGCGCAAGAAAAGATTTGTATCCGGCCATAGCGCAGCGCGCAGAAATGTTGCCTGCACCAATGCGTGGTGACACAGACCGAAGTGATGGTGGGTTTGAAGGGCTCTCAGACGCGGTGCGTTATGAAATGTTTAAACGCCTGGGGTACTTCGTTACGGAGTCGAGTGAACATTTCAGTGAATATGTTCCATGGTTCATCAAGAGCGGCCGACAGGACTTGCTAGATGAATTTGGTATTCCGCTAGATGAATACCCACGACGTTGCGAACGTCAGATTGAGGGATGGGAAAAACTGCGCACTCGATTAGAAGACCCAGACGGCAAAGTGCGCGTAGTGCAAAGCATGGAATACGGAAGCGGCATTATTCATAGTTTGGAAACCGGGGTTGAACGAGTGGTGTATGGCAATGTGCCGAACCGTGGGCTTATCTCCAACTTGCCAGATGATTGCAGCGTAGAAGTGCCATGCCTTGTGAATAAGAACGGAATTCAGCCACAAACTATTGGTTCGTTGCCGCCACAGTTAGCTGCACTGATGCAAACGAACATCAATGTGCAGTCACTCACGGTGGAAGCCGCTCTCACAGGAAAGCGCGATCACGTGTATCACGCAGCAATGCTCGACCCGCACACTGCTGCAGAGTTAGACCTGAATCAGATTTGGCAATTGGTAGACGAATTGCTTGATGCACACCGCGACATGTTGCCAGCGGAACTTTTCGCCTAGCGATTCGTTTATGCCACGTGTGGCATGACCTCTGTTGCAATGAGGTCGAGATGTTCAAGATCATCAAGATCAAGCATCTGTAAGTACACGCGTTGCGCTCCGGACGCTTTCCACTCCAGTAAACGCTCAACGGCCTCTGCCGGGGTGCCACACAAACCATTGAGGCGTAGTTCATCAACATCGCGACCAATGACCGCGGCACGACGCGCAATCTCTTTCTCGTCTTTCCCTATGCAAGCAATCAGAGCATTCGAGTACACCAGTGATTGTGGGTCACGACCAATGGAATCACACGCTGCTCTCACACGATCACATTGCTGACTAAAGAATTCTTTTCCTTGGAATGGCAAGTTGAATTCGGCACCAAAACGAGCAGCAAGCATTGGCGTGCGCTTCGGGCCGCCGCCACCAATGATGATGGGCGGGGGAGATTGCACAGGCTTTGGCAACGCAGGCGAGTCTGTGAGTTGAAAGTGTTTGCCGGCAAACGAAAATGTTTCGTCTATTGGTGTGTTCCATAAGCCAGTGACAATGGACAGCTGTTCAGTAAGCACGTCGAAGCGTTCACCGAGCGCGGGAAATGGGATGCCATATGACGTGTGCTCTGCCAAGTACCAACCTGCACCAAGACCTAGTTCCACGCGACCATTCGACATGGCGTCCACATTGGCCACACTGACGGCGAGTACGCCAGGTAAGCGAAACGTTGCTGAGTTCACCAACGTGCCTAAACGAATGGTGGATGTTTCTCTCGCAATACCGGCAAGGGTGATCCAAGCATCCGATGGGCCGGGTAAGCCAGAGAACTGATCTCCCATTTTCTGGAAGTGGTCGCTTCGAAAGAAAGCATCGAAACCGAGTTTTTCTGCGCGTTGGGCAACAGCCAGTAACTGAAAGTAACTGGCGCCTTGCTGAGGTTCTGTAAAGACACGTAATTTCACGTGCCCAACCTATTACGGCGCAACTGTTGTGGTGGTATCGAGAACTGTGGTGGTAGTTGCGATTGTTGTCGTAGTTGCGACGCTTGCATAATGCAGGTCGAGCGCAGCACGAATGCCACGACCAAGGGCCTTTCCGCCTAGTGCGTTCATGTGTGTCGATGCTCCGTTAAACCATGCGCTCTTCGTGCGGGATTTGGCATCCCAATCGAAGATGGACATATTGAGTCGTTTGGCTTCTTGACGTACGACTTTGTTGAAGCCGCGCGCCTTGATGCGCACATTGCCGTTCTGTCTGTACGTGAGCCACATAAGTTCTGCACCCATTTCCTTGACGGCCTTATTTATTTTGCGAATTGCTTGGCGTAGGTATTCGTCGCCAGTGTCGTTGTAGCCAGTCATCACAACAACGATGTCGATGTTGTCGTTCTTGTGTTTCAGAACTGATGCGAGTGCACTGGGGTTTTTGCTTGGGTTGCAGCCTTCAGTAAGGAGTTTTTGGCAGCCCCAGACCTCGAGTGTGGAGTTGTACGCCTTTCCCCACAGTGGCCTCATCGACTCAGGTGACCAGCGAAGAACAGTGGAGACGGAATCACCAACGATGAGAACATTCTTCTTTTCAGCGGCATGTGCTACCGGTGCAAAGGGAAGGACGCATGAGGTCACTGCGAGAGCCGAAAGAAAACAAGAGATGATGTGACGCTTCATGCGAAATGAATGTTATGCCCAGTGGGCAGTTGTTTATGGCGAAACAGTCAGATGGGCACTCCACTGCTGGTGAGCAACTTGAAGTGTTTCTGGAAGGCGCGCCAGATGGCGTTGCGATACCGGGGGCAAGGTGGTTCGTACGGCCACTGTGAGGTGGGGCAGTAGAGCAATCTGATGCGCCACGCCAAACATGGTGCACCGTTGCAAAGCGCGCGTAAAGGAATTGTGTTTTCCAGGCGAGTAGGCAACGCCTAGTGACCGTGCCAGATCATGAATATCTAACGTCACCCCATCGGGTTGCTCGATGAGTCCGAATGAAAACCTGCGCAGAAGCCACGTGGCGGTTGGCCCAAGAACTGGCAACCAGAACATCTCTACATACGGGTCCGTGATGGAATAACCATGCGCCTCCACAACGGCGTCTTTCCATTGGGTGATGGTGATGGACTGCGAAGGAATGTTCTGCATGATTTCTCCTTGATATCGGTGTTTCCAAATGTGGAGAAATGAGTCAGAATGGAGGAAGTGGAAAACATAGATTCAAACGACCTTGCAACGGTTATTCAGTGGCTACAAGAAGCCGACAATGTCGTCGTATTCACCGGTGCTGGTATCTCTACAGATTCTGGAATTCCCGATTTTCGAGGGCCGAGGGGCTTGTGGAAGACAAACCCATTAGCTGAGCGCACGTCGACATTGAGTTATTACATCAATGATCCAGAAGTGCGAAAAGTGGCATGGGCTGGGCGTGAACGAACTTTCGATGGCTCGGCATTACCCAATGATGGGCATAAGGCTCTGGTGCGTCTACAACGAGCAAACAAACTTGCTGCTGTTGTCACGCAAAATGTGGATGGTTTACATCAAGCTTCGGGAATCGACGAAGACAAAGTGTGGGAACTGCACGGCACGATTGCGTATGCACGTTGTTGGGATTGTGATGACCGTCGACCTATGAGTGACTACATCGTGCGTGTGCGCAATGGTGAAGAAGACCCTGATTGTTTTGAATGTGGTGGCATCGTAAAGAGCGATGCTGTGTTGTTTGAACAGTCGCTTAACCCCGATGTGATTCGTGGAGCGTTTGCGGCCGCAGAGAACTGCTCATTGATGCTGGCCATTGGTTCCACTTTGGGAGTGTCACCGGCCAATCAAGCAGTGGTTCGTGCGCGGGCATCAGGTGCTCGTGTTGTCATCATCAATGGCAATGAGACCGAGTTGGACCACATTGCCCACGTGCGTCTCGTTGGCCGCATCACGCCTATTTTGCAGGCGCTGATGGACGGTGCTGAATTCCCGACTTAGTCGGTAGGGTTTTGGTCATGGCATCATTCCGTGACCTGCTTGCTCAGGCCAAGTCCCAGATCGTCGAAATCGACACCGCTGCGGCACAAAAGCGCATCGAAGAGGGGAACGTCGTCGTTCTCGACGTTCGCGAACCAGACGAGTACGAACAGGGCGCGCTTCCCAACGCATTACACATTCCGCGTGGACACCTTGAGGCTCAGATTGAAGGAAGAGCTGTCGATCGCGACCAGACAATCGTTGTGTATTGCGCAGGCGGAGTGCGAAGCGCATTTGCTGCACAAACATTGCAAGAACTTGGGTACACCGATGTTTTGTCGGTCGCTGGTGGTTTTGGCAAATGGAAAGACGAAGGACGCGAGTGGCGTCAACCCGTCACGCTGACACCCGATCAACGCAATCGTTATCAGCGTCACCTTTTGTTGCCTGAAGTAGGCATCGAAGGACAAGCAAAGCTTCTTGGCGCAAAAGTACTCATGTTGGGTGCTGGCGGACTTGGTTCACCAGCTGCGCTGTACCTTGCAGCCGCAGGCGTAGGAACAATTGGCATTGTCGACATGGACGAAGTTGATGCATCGAACTTGCAGCGACAAATTCTGCACAACATGGATCGTATTGGTGAGCGCAAAGTTGAATCAGCGCGTCAAACAATTGCCAAGTTGAACCCAGACGTCAAAGTCAACACGTACGACGTTCGTCTCACTGCTGAAAACATTATTGAAATCATGACTGGCTACGACGTAGTCGTTGACGGTGCAGACAACTTCCCAAGCCGCTATTTGCTGAACGACGCAAGCGTGAAGCTTGGTATTCCAGTTGTACACGGAAGCATCTTTCGTTTCGAAGGAATGGTCTCGGTGTTCCACCCACTACGCGGACCTACGTATCGTGACATGGTTCCAGAACCACCGCCAGCAGAACTTGCACCGTCGTGTGCAGAAGCAGGTGTTCTCGGTGTATTGCCAGGCATCATCGGTTCTATCCAGGCGCTTGAGACAATCAAGATCATCCTCGATTTAGGTGACCCATTGATTGGTCGCATTCTTTCAGTGGACACCACTGAGATGAGTTTCCGTGTGTTCAAGTTGCGTCCAGACCCCACTAATCAGGTCACATGGGAAAACCGTGACCGTATTGAAGTGCGTGATCTAGACGGCCTGTGCGCGCCATGGCTCTCACACTGAAGTAGAACCCACTAGCGTTCAACGCGTGTCAGCATCCATCATCATCGTCGGCGCTGGTTTCTCAGGCGCAGTTGTTGCTCGTGAATTAGCTGACGCCGGCATTGCTTCTCGTGTGGTGGACAGCAGGTCGCACGTTGCTGGAAATGCGCACACCGAACGACGTTCAAATGGCGTGATGGTGCATGTATATGGCCCGCATATTTTTCACACGGGTGATGAACATGTGTGGGAGTACATCAACCGATTTGGTGACATGGTGCCCTATAACCATCGAGTGAAGGCAACATCTGGCGGCAAGGTGTATTCGTTGCCAGTCAATCTGCACACCATCAATCAATTCTTTGACGCCACAATGTCACCAGATGAAGCACAAGCATTTATCGCTGCCAAAGCAGACAGCACCATTGATACGCCAGTCTCGTTTGAAGATCAGGCATTGAAGTTTGTGGGCCGTGAACTGTACGAGGCATTTTTCAAGGGCTATACACAGAAGCAGTGGGGAGTATCTCCTACAGAACTACCGGCTTCTATTCTTGCCCGGCTTCCAGTTCGTTTCACCTATGAAGACAGTTACTTCAACCACCCGTACCAAGCCATTCCGCGTGATGGCTACACACCAATCGTGGAAGCAATCCTTGATCATCCACTCATTGAAGTGTCGTTGAATACAACCGTGACTCCTAGTGATGTTGCAGATGCTGAACATGTTTTTTGGTCTGGGCCAATCGATCAATATTTCGAAGGCAAGTTCGGCGCACTGGGATATCGAACATTGGATTTCGTTGAGTCGTCATCCGATGGCGATTATCAAGGCTGTCCGGTGATGAACTACTGCGATGTTGACGTGCCGTACACACGCATTACCGAGCACAAGCATTTTGCACCATGGGAAAATCATGCGGGAACCACCGTGTACACCGAATACAGCCGACTGGCTGAAGGTGAAGACATCCCGTATTACCCAATCCGTCAGGTGGAAGAAAAGAAGCAATTGAGCGATTATGTGGCGGCGGCTCAGCAAGCCAGTTGCGTTACGTTTCTTGGCCGTTTGGGTACATATCGCTATCTCGATATGGATGTGACCATCAAAGAAGCCCTAGAAGTGGCAAAAATTTACCTCTCTTGTCGCTCTGAAAATCGCTCAATGCCACCTTTCGTGGTGAATCCCCTGTGAAACTAGGGGCGTGACTCTTCACCCCCTGGCACGCATTCAGATACCGGCGCCAGACTTTGCTGAGCCGTCTCTGTACATACGGTTAACGCAAGGTGATATTCGAAGCGATGGTGCCCACATCGCGCCGCATGCAACAGCAACTTTCGATACAGCCTTTGGAGTGTTCTCTGCTGGTCGGTGGAGCAGGCTGACAGCCATTGCAGACCTGTCTGTAGCAATGAAGGTGACAGGCCGGTGCCGCATTGACCTCGTTGCATATAGCAACGGAGCAGACACTGTTGTTGCAACTACCGAGTCTGGCGAAGTTTTGGTATGCGACGACATTCGATCTTTGGGTGCTGAAAGTTTTTATGTGTCAGTCACTGCACTCGACGAGCCAATAGTGGTTCACTCTGGTGAGTGGTCAACTAGTACTGCGCCTGAACGAGATGTTCACCTCGGCGTCGCAATTACAACGTTCAATCGCCAAGAGTATGTATTGAAAACAATCGATCGCTTAGTGGAACTTGAACAGTCGTGTCCAGTTGTGCACGGACATCTTCAGATTCAAGTAGTAGATAACGCGCGCAATCTTGTGCCATCTGTTCCTGCTGGTGCACCTGTTCGTGTCATTCCGAACCCCAACCTTGGTGGCGCCGGTGGTTTTGCGCGCGGACTGATTGAGTTCCGTGAAGCCGGTTGGTCTACTCACGTGGTGTTCATGGATGACGATATTTCGCTTGAGCCTGAATCGATTGTGCGAACAATTTCGTTGTTGTCGTATTCGTTAGACCCAGACCTTTGTATTCACGGCGCCATGTTGAGCGAAGAACAGCCATGGCTGCAGTTTGAAGCCGGATCTGCGTATGAGTTCCGTGCGGTGTACCCACTGAAAGCTATGGGACAAGGCCTCGACCTTCGTAGCCGCTCAGAAGTCATTCACGACCATCTTGAACCAAAAATTGATTACTCGGCGTGGTGGTTCACCGTGTTTCCCATGCATGTTGCCAAAGATAATCCGCTTCCCGTCTTTGTGCGCGGAGACGACGTTGCGTTTGGTTTGATGCACACCGGCAAACATACGGTGACAATGAACGGCATCGCGGTATGGCATGCGGACTTTGCATTGAAGAACAACCCGTCGTCTTTGTATTACGAAGTGCGCAACTTTGCACTTATCGACACATTGGTTTTCCCAAATCACAAGTGGTATCACTTGGCGTGGCGGTACCTCGGATTTGGATTCCGCAATGCGTATTCACACAGGTATGCGAGTGCCGAATACATGGCATGGGGAATGAAGGATTTTCTTGCTGGCCCCGAAGAGTGGATGAAGATTGACCATTCCGCAAAGCACGAAGAAGTGCGCCATGTTTCCGAAGAAAAAGCCCTGCCACTCAGTGATGAGATGAAAAGTCTTGGCTTTACACCACCACGCCCGAAGGCCATTCGGCTTGGTGGGTTCTTATTGTCGCCACTCACCGCTGGCGGGCGATGGATGCCGAAAGCATTGAAGTCGGACCGCGTGGGAGTTGCACAAATTGATGTGCGCGCCGTGGGTCTTGCTATTCGCCATGATCGCATTTTGTATCGACATCCTCGATTTGAAGAGGGTTTCATCTGTGAGCGTGACTACAAGCGCTTCATTGCGGTACAGCGTGAAGTGTTTCGCTCGGCTTTCAAGATTGCTCGCTCATACAAGAAACTGAAGCGTCAATACCGTGAACACTATGAAGATATGGTGAGCACGGAATCCTGGAAAAAACGTTTCCAGAGCTAGTTGTTAACTGAGTGCTGCGGCAGCCATGAGAGCTGCCCACGTGCTTGGCCCTACGCGGCCACTTGCCTTTAGGCCTGCACGCTTTTGAAATGTCTTGACATCATTTGCGAGTGACGAGGAAAACAAATCTGAGGTTGAGATTTTCTTCTTCAACACTTTGGCTAACGCTTGTTGAATAGAGCGCACTGATGGATGACGAGATCCGGATTTCAAGATGGCTAAGTCGGTACGACCTGCAAGTCCGAGTGCATCCCACGTGGCTCGGTCAACTATTCCCGTGACTGGTAATGCAACTTGTGTTTGAAAGGTTTTTACCGCGCGCGATGTGCCTGTTCCGTATTGGCCATCCGTGGATAACTTCTTGGCACCCTTTAACCCGAGCAGTGTGTTGAGTTTCTTTTGCACCGTAGTGACCATAACGCCCTGATTTGTTTTGCGTAATGGCAAACCGGGCAACACTGCAAC
>Ga0208053_1000351_pt1 | contig 11045 bp, 10 predicted proteins | sample LakMenEpi20May10_FD_150719 | JGI IMG/M metagenome (GOLD analysis project Ga0208053, IMG submission 150719) | Freshwater microbial communities from Lake Mendota, WI - 20MAY2010 deep hole epilimnion (SPAdes) | ecosystem: Environmental > Aquatic > Freshwater > Lake > Epilimnion/Euphotic zone ... | reverse complement strand
TAGGCTTTTTCCATACCTCACATTTTAGCATATATTTCGTAAACGATGCTCATATTTAACAGTAAAGCCGTCGTAGAACGACGGGGTTTCAGACCCAAATTTTCGATGAAACCGAGACCCTTGAAGCCGACCAGCATATAACAGTGATGGAATTCAAGTCTGAATTCCATCACTATTTGATCTAACTTCACAGAATACCTCATTCGGGGTACGGCTCTCTTATTCTTTGTGTGGTCAGTTTAACTTACTATAGAAGCGATCAATCTTCGTGTCCTCTGTGTCGGTCGGGTTCCTGCCACTCGCTCGCCAGCAGGACTATATCTTAGAATACATTTTACCCACCAAACCTAAGAGAGCCTCCTGCGTCTGGACTACTGATAAAATAATGGGTAATGGTTTCATCTGGGTGAATTCTCTCTAAAATTAACTTTTTGTCGGGTTGATTAAGGCACTCGATTTCTGCGGTAATTTCGAGGGACTACAGGAGAGTTCTTGGATAATTAATTTTTGAGAGTTCAAAAATGAGAAAAATAGGCATAAAATCTCTAAGTAGAGAATTTAGTTGATTAAAGCTCATTCTTGATTCTCCTGACGACCGAATACTGGCTACTTACTCCTCAGATAAGGGAAGATTTTTGATTTTGACAAGAGGTCTATACTTAATAGAGCCGTAGATTAATAACATTGTCGTTAAAGTTATGGCCATAATTAGGGGAGCGATTTTGGCTAACCAGAAAGCCACGAAGATTATGCCGATTCCGTCAGCGAGTAAGATGGGTAAACGTGGCCCTATGCCATGGTCAATAATTTTTTCTGTGCTTGGCTGCAGTTGAATCTTGGCTAAACATTGAAACCAAATTTGACTGACTAAAACTATTAAAGCTCCCCATCCTATCGAGAGGGCAGCCAGATAAAAGCCCGATAATTCTAAAACAATTGTACTAACTGTGACGATAAAAAAGCGATCGAGGCGAGGATCGCTGGTTTTTTGCTGAAATTGGGCAATTTCTGCCAAGTCCACCGCCGCCATGCGTGCCTGTTCCATACACATCCCCAGGATACCTAGGGCAAGAATAGCAGCGGATAGGTTTTCCGGTGAGAAGATTTGGGAGATTATGCCTAAACTAGCCGGAAAAAACAGTAAAAAAAGGATCGTTCGTCTCATCTATTCGCGGTGGGGTCAGATTAAGATAAGAAATGCTCTTGACTTACTCGTGCAATGTCTTGTTTGCCTCCTTTTCAAAATGCTCTCCTTCTCACCCAAGCTTTAACCCATCGTTCCTATGTCAATGAACAGTCGGAATTGACGGAAAATAACGAGCGCCTAGAATTTTTAGGCGATGCGATTTTGGCTTTTTTGGTGGGCGAACTATTGTATCAAAAATATCCCGCCATGAACGAGGCCGAATTAACCCGTTTGCGGTCAAATTTGGTCAAAGAAGAACAATTAGCGCAATTAGGCATTGAAATCGGCCTGGGGGAGTTAATGCGTTTAGGCAAGGGAGCAATTAAAGATCGGGGGCGATCAAATCCTACCCTATTAGCGGACACTTTTGAAGCGATAATTGGGGCTTATTATCTAGATTCGGGGTTAAATGCGGTTAAAAACTATCTGCACGGGCTTTTTATCCCTGTTGCCTCTCATTTAGTCTCTCAACAATCGGAATCGCCATCTTTTATCGATGCCAAAAATCTCTTTCAACAGTGGGCGCTGGCCAATTTCGCCTCTAATCCAGAATATGCGATCATTGATGTTACCGGCCCCCCCCACGCTAGGGAATTTACTGCCGAAGTGCGGGTTAATCATCTTCTCTACGGTACAGGTAAAGGCAAACGGAAACAGGATGCCACCAAAGCGGCTGCCGAAGATGCCTTAAAGCGCTGTCAATGGCAATAATAAATAAGGCCAAACCTACTTATCTTAGGGGCCACCAATTAACTTTATCTCTGGTGGCACTGTAAACTTCTTTTAAACCCTCGGCATCCAGTACCCGAATTAAATCCCCCGTCGATTCTGAGGCAATTAATCCCACGTTTTGCAATCCTTTTAATACCTGTTCGACGGTGCGTTGATTGAGTTGACAAGCGCGAGCAATCACATCGACGGATAGATCAAAAGTATAGATATTTTCGGCATCTGGTTGACTGCCTAATTCTCTTTCTTGATAGATTAAGGCTCTGAGTAAAGTGGCTACAGCTTGGGGTGGATAGCTACTGCAATTAAGCAAATGATACTCGAATTTTTGCTGTAATTCAAATAAAAAACAGTACCGTTGACGAAAACTTTCGTTATCGTTGTAAATCTTTTCTAGCGCCGATAAGGGAATTTTCAGGACGTGGGTAGTTTTATAGGATTCCACCAAACAGGGAAAAGCGCGACTGGCTAAACCATAACTAAAGGGTAAACTCCTCATACCAAAACAGCCACCGGGGTAGGTAATGGCAATAATCCGGTCGAGGGGAGTGCTGCGGACGACGATTACACCCTCATCCAAAATCACATACAAAACATCTAGAAATTCATCGGGTAGAAAAGCCGTATAGACGGGACGATTGGAAAATAGCGTCTCTAGCTTGAGGTTCTCGGCATCGAGATACTGACTTAACCAAGCTTCCTCTAGTCCGCGAAAGAGAAAACTCTGGTTAATCAGTTGTTGTAGGAGGGTTGTTTTTTTGGCTTTGACGCTCTTGCCCATAGTCTCAAACCTAGATGTAGCACTGATTTTATCTTCTCACAGTTTCCCTTGTTATCACCTTATTTCCAATTTGTTTTATAAATGTATTGAAATTTTATTTCCTGTGCTGTAGGATTAAAGCAGACCTGAAAACAGATACAACCTCAGAGTAAAGCTTAGGAGCGCCGCCGATGCAGTCATCCCAGTCTTGTTTATCCCTACTCATGGCAACTGTCCTGACGGGAGGAATGCTGGCATCTTGTACCTCATCCCCCACCAATAGCGGCAATGACAGCCAAAAACCCGTGACTGTGACACTTGTTTCCTATGCTGTCACCCAAAGTGCCTACGAAAAAATCATTCCCAAATTTGTCGAGGAATGGCAACAAAAAACGGGGCAAAAAGTCACTTTTGAACAGAGTTATGGCGGTTCCGGTTCCCAAACTCGTGCCGTTATCGATGGTTTAGAAGCGGATGTGGTAGCGTTGGCTTTAGCTTTGGATACCAAGAAAATTGAGCAAGCGGGATTAATTCAACCCGGTTGGGAAAAAGAAGCACCCAATGACTCTATTGTTCATAAATCTGTAGTGGCTTTTGTCCCTCGCGATGCCAATATTAAAATTAATCAATGGTCAGATTTAGCCAAGGATAATATTAAAGTTATTACTGCTAATCCCAAGACTTCTGGCGGAGCGCGCTGGAATTTTCTCGCTCTTTGGGGTTCGGTGACGCAAGCGGGAGGCAGTGAACAAGCGGCGCAAACTTTTGTCGAAAAAGTGTTTAAAAATGCGCCAGTTTTACCTAGAGATGCTCGCGAATCTAGTGATGTATTTTTTAAACAAGGTCAGGGAAATGTGCTAATTAATTACGAAAATGAGATGATTCTCGCTAATCAAAAAGGTGAGAAGTTAGCTTATACTGTTCCCACCGATTATAATATTTCTATTGATAATCCCGTGACGGTTGTTGATGCTAATGTGGATAAAAAAGGTACGAGAAAAGTGGCCGAGGCCTTTGTGCAGTTTTTATTTACTACCGCAGCCCAAAGAGAATTTGCTCAGGTGGGGTTTCGTCCCGTTGAACCGACTGTAGCTAAAGAGTTTGAGAGTAAATTTCCTCAGATAAAAAATCTCTTTACCGTGCAGGATTTAGGCGGTTGGGATAAGGTACAAAAGCAATTTTTTGATGATGGAGGCTTGTTCGATAAAATTCTGACTAAAGCTGGTAAATCTTAAAGGATAAAAACCATGGATAATCAACCTCAATGGCAAACTATTAATCATCCCCAAAGTGACTTACATCTCGATCAATCTGGACTCGATCGCCCCACTTCCCGAAGAATAAAAATTCGGATTCCTAAACAATATATTAACGAGCCAATTATAGCACGTTTAGGGTCTTTTTCTGGTCTAAAAGTGAATATATTTTCCGCTTTGTTAGCTGCCAATAATAATCAAGATGGCTGGTTCGATCTACAACTGCAAGGCAACTCCCAAGCGATAGAAAATGCCCTTTCCTATCTGGCAGATTTAGATGTAGAAGTTTGGTATGATTCAGCACAAGTTCTTGAAGAAGCGGACAATTGGTAATCTCTAATCGGCACCCCCCTTATCAAGGCGGATCCCCACCCCCCTTATCAAGGGGGGCAGGGGGGATCCCCACCCCCCTTATCAAGGGGGGCAGGGGGGATCAAAGGCAAAATTTATCTTCTATTTAATTGGAACTACTTACTTAGCAATAATTAACAATGGCTAACCCACAATTATCTTTATCTCCCAGTCAACCCCTGAAAAAAGTTTCTATTCCTTGGGTAATTACCATTAGTTATCTAGTGGTTTTGTTGGTTTTACCAGCAGCGGCACTATTTGCTAAATCCCTAACTCTTGGTTTTGCCGAATTTTGGCGCATTGCCACTTTACCGATTTCTTTATCCGCCTACCAAGTCACTTTTTTTACTTCCTTAATCGCTGGACTAATTGACGGAGTTTTTGGCACTATTATCGCTTGGGTATTAGTGCGTTATCGATTTCCTGGGAAAAAAATTGTCGATGCTTGTGTAGATTTGCCCTTTGCTTTACCCACTTCTGTTGCTGGTTTAGTCCTCGCCACAGTTTATAGTGATAACGGTTGGATCGGTCAATTTTTTGCCCCCTTTGGTATTAAGATATCCTTTACCATTTTAGGGGTTTTTGTGGCGATGTTATTTATCGCTTTACCCTTCATTGTCCGCACCCTACAGCCGGTTTTACAGGAAATGGAAAAAGAAGTAGAAGAAGCAGCTTTATCCCTCGGAGCTTCCTCTTGGCAAATCTTTTGGCGAGTGATTTTTCCCACAATACTGCCCGCTATTTTAACAGGAGTTGCCCTCGGTTTTGCCAGAGCGATCGGTGAATATGGTTCTGTAGTTATTATCTCCTCTAATATTCCCTTTAAGGATTTAATTGCCCCAGTTTTAATCTTCCAAAGACTAGAGGAATATGATTACACGGGGGCGACAGTAATCGGCATGGTTTTATTGCTGGTTTCCCTAGGAATGTTAGTAGTAATTAATTTCCTGCAACAATGGGGGCAAAAATACAGAGTTAAGTAAAGAGTAAAAAACATTACAGTATGACTGGAGACAGATCAAAAATGCAGAATCCAAAAGCCTTAACTAAACAGAAAGAATGGGATTACAAACCCCTACTAATTATCATTGCCCTTGTCTATCTGGCACTGTTATTATTTATTCCAGCAGCGGCAGTATTTTACTATGCTTTTCGCAATGGATTCCAAGCTTTTTTAGAAGCGGCGGGAACCTCTGACTTTATCGAAGCGGTAAGATTAACAGTAATTATTGCCCTAATTACTGTACCCTTAAACACAATTTTCGGACTTTGTGCAGCTTGGGTAATTGCTCGCAATCAATTTCGTGGCAAAACGTTATTAATTAGTTTAATTGACTTACCCTTTGCCGTTTCTCCTGTGGTAGCGGGTTTAATGATTGTACTGCTCTATGGGCGCAATGGTTGGTTAGGTTCTTTCCTAGAATTTTTCGATATAAAAATACTTTTTGCTTTACCCGGAATGGTATTAGCAACTATATTTGTTACTATGCCTTTTGTCGCTAGAGAAGTTATCCCAGTCTTAGAAGAAATTGGCTTAGAACAAGAGGAAGCGGGGCGCACTTTAGGGGCAAATGATTGGCAGATTTTCTGGCGCGTTACTTTACCTAATATTCGTTGGGGGTTGATGTACGGAGTGCTGTTAACTAATGCCCGGGCGATGGGAGAATTTGGGGCGGTTTCTGTGGTTTCTGGCAGTATTTTAGGGAGAACTGCTACCCTGCCAATTTTCGTAGAACAGGCTTATAAAAATTATCTCACTCCTGCCGCTTTTAGTGCGGCGGCTATTCTAGCTTTACTAGCGGGAGTTACTTTAATTATCAAAGAAATTCTCGAACGTAAAACCGCCCACAAAATTCACACTATCTAACTACAAAAAACCTAAAAATATGAGCGGGCGTTGGGTTTCATGCTTCAACCCAACCTACGTTCTACAAAAAACCTAAAAATATGAGTATTATCATCCAGCAAGTTTCTAAACGTTTCGGCAATTTTCAAGCCTTAGATAATATCAATTTAACCATTCCTGAAGGTAAATTAGTCGCCCTCCTCGGACCATCGGGATCGGGAAAATCCACCTTATTACGTTCAATTGCGGGATTAGAAACTCCCGACAGTGGCGCAATTATCATTAACGGACAAGATACCACCCATCTGGACCCTAGACGGAGAAATATCGGCTTTGTTTTTCAACATTATGCCCTATTTAAACATTTAACTGTCCGCCAAAATATTGCTTTTGGTCTAGAAATTCGCCAGCAAAAATCGCCAGTAATTAAGAAAAAAGTTGAGGAATTATTAGAATTAATTCAATTACAAGGATTAGGCGATCGCTATCCCGCCCAATTATCGGGAGGACAACGGCAGCGAGTAGCTTTAGCCCGCGCTTTAGCCATTCAACCGAAGGTATTATTATTAGATGAACCCTTTGGGGCTTTAGATGCAAAAGTTAGAAAAGAATTAAGGGTATGGCTGAGAAATTTACACGAAGAAGTTCACGTTACCAGTGTCTTTGTTACCCACGATCAAGAGGAAGCAATGGAGGTGGCCGATACGATTGTCGTGATGAATCATGGTAAAATTGAACAGGTGGGTTCTCCCGCCGAAATTTACGATCATCCCGCCACACCTTTTGTGATGCAATTTATTGGGGAAGTGAATATCTTACCTAATCTAGCGGGATTAGGAAATGGGCATCATCAGGGTCATAATTCAACCGTTTTTATCCGTCCCCACGACCTGGAAATTATGGCCGAACAAGATGGGTTGAATAGTTGGGCAGTGGTAAAAAGAGTTATTCATTTAGGCTGGGAAATACAAGTAGAATTAATGTTAGCCGATGGGGAAATGGTGGTGGCTTATCTCAATCGTGAGGAGTACAAGCAATTACAGTTACAACCAGAACAAACGGTACATTTAAAACCGAGAAAAGCGACCTTACTCACAGATTTTGACAATAAAATTGAGAAATTTATCGATTATTCAATTTAAAAACCTTAGTTGTGTTACAGCTTTTCTCATCAGGATAAAGTACAACCTAATTTGCTATTGATGATCGACTCCCCAAAAAAACTTCCTGTCTCACCATTAAGATAACTGCTATAATGTTTGACTAAGACAATTATTTTTAAGTAATAGCCAATTCAAAAATGAAACGCATCAACCTCAATAGTTAACAAAGAAAGGCTGATCAGGTACTGTCCGATCAATACAAAAACAAATCAGAGCCTTATCGTTCTTGGGAGAGGGGATTAAACGAGCAGATTAAGGGACTATTGAGACACTTTTTTCCCAAGGGAACGAATTTTAAAATCCTTAAGCTAGAGCAGGTAGAAAGAGCCGTAAACTCTATTAACAATCGTCCTCGAAAATGTCTTAATTATCGTACCCCAAATCAGCTATTCTATGAAGGTAAATCGGACAGTGATGCAATTCAGACTTGAATTGGCTCATCATATTAATAATCCGCCAACAGTGAGTGCTTAAAAACGGATTTACTATCATAATGTGTTGTTTTCCTGATTGTCTGAAGATTGAACGCGAAAGGGAGGCGCAACATAATCGGAAGGTAAATAATTTTCGGGAATGGTTGTTGTATTTCCATCTCGTAGGGAGGTGTAACTGGGAGAAAGAATCTCAATCCCAGCTTCATTACACTTATCTTGAATATTTTGATGGAGTTCTGAATAAATGATTACCATTAAATTGGGTTGGTTAGTGTAAGCGTTCAATTGATAACTGATGTAAAAATTATCTAGGCTAGTTTGCAGGACAAAAGGTGCGGGTTCTTTGAGAATATGCTCGGTCTCTAGTGCAGCTTCAATTAAGGTTTTGTGGGCTTTTCGCCAGGGCAGATCGTACCCTAGGGTAATCGTTGTCTGAATAATTAGATTTCTGTTTAATTCCCGCGAGGAAATACTAAAGTTAATCACATTACTACTTAATAAAGATGAGTTAGGAATAGTAATGATTTTATTAGTGGGAGTACAAATGCGGATGACTAGGAAGTTTTTTTCAATTAGATCGCCAATTACATCTCCTACTTGAATGTGATCTCCGATGCGAAATGCCCGGGTATAAATAAGAATAATTCCCCCAATAACATTGGCGATTGCCGAAGTAGAACCAAGGGATAAAAGAAGACCAAGAAAAACAGAAACACCTCGGAAAGCAGGGGAATCAAAACCGGGCAAATAGGGAAAAGCAACTATTGCTGCTATGGCAATAATTATGACTAATAGGATATTGTAAGTCGGTTTAGCCCAATCAGTATAAAAACCAGGAATAACCAGATTTCCTCTTTCTATTGCTGTAAAAAAGGGCTTGATTAGCCCGATTAAGTAGTAAGTGATAAAAATGATTATGGCAATAATAAAGGCATTGGGAAGATATTGGCCAATAGAGGATAAAACCAGTTCTAATGATTGAGAAAAATAGCCTAAAATACTCTCACCAAAAACTCTTGTCCAGGGAAATAAACGAAGTACAAATGTGGCATAATTAAATAATAATAAAAACAGAACAAAGAAGCGAATTATGCGAAGAACTCGCAACCAAAAAAAGCTTATATTAGAGGAAGATATGATCTCAACATTCCCGATTTGAATGCCTGGCGTCAAGGATTCAATCAAACGTCTAATAAAGGGAAATAGCTTCCCTGAAATTTTGATAACTGCAAAGCTAATAATCAGGAAGGCAAAGCTGGCTATAACCGTATAAATGATGTTCTTAAGTAGTTGTTCGGGTTTTCGATCTTGGCGATATTGAGCGATAGCAACCTGAATTTTTTGTAAAGCTTGTTGAGCTAAAACCTCCGGCGTTGAACGATAGGCTTTTGCATCTCGCTCCGTCACCGTTAGAATTACTTCTTGATCTACACTTAAATAAAGTGAGTTATCATCAGGAATCTGCTCAATTGTCAGGTTCTCAATAGGAATAGAATCATTTTGAGCAATTCTTTCAATTCTCCGGGTAATAGCGTTAGCTCTCTCCTCCGCCGAAAATGAAGAAACTCCACGCCGGATAAAAAAGAGAGTTTTTCCATCTAACATAACTGGAAAGCCGTCAATTTTATTTTCCAGTTGTGTCGGATTTTGAGCTATTCCCAAAAGAGGGGAGGTTAGAGTCAGTAGTAAAACTACGATAAATATTACCAAAGTATGTCCAATTTTTTTCATCCATCCTCTAGTTCTAGATGGTTTACTTGGCATTAAAGATATTAGATTAATATCGAAAAATGGTACAGATTTCATAGGATTAAGTCAGATTTTTTTGGGTGTATTCGGGTAAGATTTAGGCATTACTGTCCTCGATGAGGTACAGATATTCTAGGTTGAGACAGGAGTGGAAAAATTGCCAACACCAAAACTCTGTAAGGGTTGCCAATATTTAGGAAATTTAAGCGAGTTTTTCCTCAACATCTGTTAGTGATGGAAATGGGAACCAGATAATTTTGACTGATAATGAGACTGAGATTGAAAAAATGCGATCGCTGAATGAATATCCCGCAACAACAGATCCGCCATATCGCGACTAAATCCCTCCTTGATCACCACCCGCTGCACAGTTAAATCTTGGCGATTTTTGGGCATTGTATAGGCAGGAACTAACCAACCCCGCTCGCGCAATTTATCGGCTAAATCGAATAAAATATAATTAGTTTGATCGCTAATTGTCTCCTTTAATTTCCAAGCAAAAACTGGAATAGTGCTGCCATCGGTAATCAATTCAAACGGTCCCATCTTAGCGATTTCCCCCGATAAATACAGAGCCGTATCTCGACAGGCTTGATGAATTTGTCGATAACCCTCTCTACCCAAACGTAAAAAATTATAATATTGGGCGACTACTTGATTGCCGGGACGAGAAAAATTCAGAGCAAAATTAGGCAGATCACCGCCTAAATAATTACAATGAAAAATTAATTCTTCTGGCAATTCTTGCCGATCTCGCCAGATAATCCAACCGACGCCGGGATAGACTAAACCGTATTTATGCCCAGAAGCATTAATCGATTTAACCCATTTGAGGCGAAAATCCCAGACTAAATCGGGATCAAGAAAAGGAGCAATAAAACCACCACTAGCACCATCGACGTGCAGGGGAACTTGCCAGCTAGTTTCTCTGTTCAATTTTTCTAGGGCATCATTAATTTCTTGGACGGGTTCGTAACTACCATCAAAGGTACTACCCATAATTGCAATTACCCCGATCGTATTCTCATCAATTAGTTTAATTGCCTCGGTCGCATTGAGATGAAAACGATTCCCTTCCATCGGCACAAAACGCGGTTCTACCTCCCAATAACGACAGAATTTTTCCCAACAAACCTGCACATTAATGCCCATGACTAAATTAGGTTTATCGGTGGGTTTACCCTCTTTTTGTCGGCGTTTGCGCCACTGCCATTTTAAAGCCATGCCTCCCAACATCGCCGCTTCACTGGAACCAATGGTAGAACAACCGGTTGCCGCTGCGCCTTTGGGAGCATTCCAGAGTCTAGCGATCATATTCACACAACGCAATTCAATTTCGGCGGTTTGTGGGTATTCATCCTTGTCGATCATGTTTTTATCGAAGGTTTCCGCCATTAATTGTTTGGCTTCCGGTTCCATCCAAGTGCTGACAAAAGTAGCCAAATTCAGGCGAGAATTACCATCAAGGGCGAGTTCATCGCGGATTAAATTGTACGCCACCGCCAGCGGCATTTCTCCCTCGGGAATTTCGTATTTAGGTACGGCGGAAGTCAGGGCGCGGGAAGCATAGG
>Ga0208053_1000350_pt1 | contig 11064 bp, 17 predicted proteins | sample LakMenEpi20May10_FD_150719 | JGI IMG/M metagenome (GOLD analysis project Ga0208053, IMG submission 150719) | Freshwater microbial communities from Lake Mendota, WI - 20MAY2010 deep hole epilimnion (SPAdes) | ecosystem: Environmental > Aquatic > Freshwater > Lake > Epilimnion/Euphotic zone ... | reverse complement strand
TTAAAACCTGGCCAGAGAATCTTTTTAGAAAGATACTTGGACGAAGACCGAAAGTTTTTATTTGAGACCTATGAAGTTTCAGATAGTAAAACTAATCAGAAAGCTATTGAGAATAACGGATTGGTTACCGTTGAATTTTTCAGTAAAATGCTTTTCACTAACTTTGGTCATCTTGGTGGATATACATATTTAAACAACCAACCACTACTTTATCATAGTGGGACTGTAAATGGAAGTCCAAATGTTTTTACTACAACAACTCTTGGAAATTCAAATATCGTAGGAACCACAAACACTTCTGACGTAAAAATTGAAACAGGAAGAGTTGAAAAGGGTGGTGAAAGTAACCAAGAATTTGGAACAAGTTACGAAATGTTTAATACATATGTTAGTTGGACAAAAGAATGGAAAATATTACCATTCAGTGCAAAAAATATTACTACAAAAGATTTAATTAAAAAATGTAGTGGATGTGGCACCAAAGTTAAAGACAACTATAAGTTTTGTCCTCAGTGCGGAAATCAAGTGGTAAGAACTAAAACTGAGATTCACTACACAACGGACAATAATGTAAGTATTGGTACTAAACTTTATACGATGGTAACTTATAGAGAAACTTTAGATAATTTTCTAAAGAAGAATGAAAATAAACTAATTTACATACAAACAGATTCTCTTAGGTCAAACGGACTAAGAGCAATTGTAATTGACTAAAAACAAAAATCACAAGGTAATAGAAACCCTCACTTAATTGTGGGGGTTTTTTAATTAACAACTATTTATTATTAATGAAACAACTAATTCTTCAAATATTAAGAGAAGAGACCCAACAGATTACTGAGAAATTTAAAGTAAGTCCTGATGAGTATGTAAAACTATTTAAAAATAATAATTTTGAATTAGTAGTTCCATTGACATTTGAAGCCAGTAAAAAATATGGTGCTAATGCTAAATGGTGTACAACAACTAGATGTGATGATACCATGTTTAATAAACACAATGAAATGGGTTCATTGGCCTATCTTATAATTAAAAACCCTGAGATTGCTCAAAGATTAGGTAATACCAAATATGGGTTATTCATTAATAAACCAAATGATAATTACTTGGGTGGTAAATACCTAGCACCTTCAGGAATTATGATGTATGGTGATAATAATAGTATTTTATCTCAATCTCAAGTTGAGAATGAATTTGATAAATTAGATTTATTATCTGATTACTATAAAATGATTAGAAGTTTCACAGAGTATAGTGAAAGTAAATTCTCTAAAGAATCTATTCAAGAATCACGTAAAGATTACCATGAGGATAAAATAACTCATACAGTTAACTCATTGTTAAAGAAATACATTCCTGATAACTCAACATTTGAAACTTGGTTTTCAACACCATATGATGATAATGAACGAGTGGATGTTTACATTGAATATAGTTTTGATGAAAAAGATACTTATTTTTGGAAAACGGATATGGAAGAGGATGATGAACCTCAAAGATATGAAGGAACAATTTATTTGTTAGTTAATGGATTGATGATTGGTGATGAAGATGATGATACTTGGGAAAGTGTTAATTATCATGATGTTCCTGATTGGGTTTGGTCCGAAGATTTTGAAGATTCTATCAGAAAAAAAATACGACCACTATTAAAATCATTCAACTTAGATGTTGATTTTGATTACAAATTTATTAAAGAAGATAAATAATGAAACTTATAAACCAAACAAAATACTCTCTGTTTTATGCAGATGGTACAAGACTTACATATGGTAATTGTTTAATTGCCTGTGTTGCTTCATTGTTGGATGAACCAATTGATGAAGTTCCTAATGTCTACACATTTTATGGGTTAGATGAAAAAGACAAAACAACTGAGGACCATGCGTGGTTTAAAGTTATGAATTTATGGTTAGACTTAAAACATCAAAAATGTATTAAAAAACATTCATTAGATGATGTAACAAAAGAAGAATATGTAATAATGAGAGGTGCTTCCCAACGAGGAAAACCACATTGTTGTATCTTTAAGAATGAAAATGGAACATTTTTACCATATTTTGACCCACATCCAACACTTCAATATCTCAAACAAAATCATTATTACTATACAATAGAATCCAAATATAATATTTACATCTAACGTATCACTTTCGTATATTTGCGTATCATTGCGTATCAAAATAAAAAAAGAGGAGTAGCGAATTCCTCTTTTTTCTGTTACCGAAACGGTAACGGTCCTAAAACACCCTGATTACAGGGAGGCTGATTCATCATCACCAACTATGAAACGCATCATATGGGTTTTGATAGATAAATAACGTAACACTTCTTTTATTTCCCAATCTATATTAAGTTCGTCATCATCGTCATGTTCTTTGAGATAAACATAAACCTGAGGAATTGAACCAAATTTTTCGGTATCATAAGCACGAACATCAATTCTAATTATGTTTGGATGTTTTGGTTTGATTAATTTATCTAACAGTTTTTTAACTGCCAACATTTTATCTGATTGATGCATACTAATAAATATAGTATATTATTATTTAAAGTGATATTTAATAACAATGGACCGTAAACAAAAGGCAAATCAAATTGAAAAATTATTATCAAAATTATTATTTGATAAGAGAAATATTAAAATTGATGTTACGCCTATTTCAGAAGCTCAATACAAAACCGCGGGATATCCATCTTGGCGTAAATACGTGGTAAACGTTCACGTTGACCCATTTAAGTTCAACAATGTTACAGATGAATATAGTGAAGAATACTATGATTTTATGATTGAGGTTGAAGACATTATATCTGATAGTGTTAAGTATATTGGTACTGATTCTTATGAACTTTTAACAACCTTTGTAATTGATAAACAGGATGATTTTATCAAAATAATGGAAAAAATAATTTATGATAAGTGGGACGAGGTTGAAATGGAATATTGGATTGAAACTGAAACAAATTTGCCAGAACTTGAGGAAATATTAATTAAACCAAGAGGTATTTCTTATCCTGAATTTACACTTTATGTTGGAATAAAAAAACAATTATATGGTGATTACCATAAAGCTTTTTGGAAGGCACTTCAGGAAAAATTACCTATAACAGAGATGTTTGTTGAGATAGTGTGAAGAGTTTTTAGTATCTTTGTGGTGTGATAGACAATTTAGAACTAATAAAACCACTTTTGAACTTTGATAAAGAAGGTGACTTCTATATGCTTTATGTTTTTAAAAGAAAGAAAGACCAACCTGAAGGTGAAAAAGACAACCACCAATCAGTTAGGACCATCAAGACTTATTGTATCAAAAGTATTGAACACCTTGAAAAAAGATATGATGAGATTAAACAACTCTGTGAAATGTTTAAGGCACGTGCATATATTCACGTTCAAAAACAAAATCATAGGGATGTTTCTTTGAATATGATGGTTGAACTTGCTCAACGTATACAAAACGGACAACACAATCAAAACGGTTTATTTGATTCAGTCGTGGGACAAATCAAAACTCAAGAGAAACGTTGGATTGTTGATGTTGACATGAAAGATGAAAACGCATTAATGAGAATTATGAAACTCATTAATAATAGTTGTAAACCTTTAGACATAGTGAATGAAACTCATTTACATAAGTCAGATGGTTCTGTGCAAGTAACTTATGATTATGACCCAAAAGTAATCAAGGTAATCCCAACTAAAAACGGATATCATTTAATTACTAAACGATTTGATGTTATGTCATTTAATAAGATTATGTCTTTACAAGGTGATGTACCTGATATTCAAAAGAAAAATCCTACATTACTTTATTTACCAAATTCATTAGATTAATAAAGTCTGAGACCCTCATGGAAACGTGGGGGTTTTTCATTATCTTTGTTGTATGGATAAGATACTTACATACCTACTGATACTGGCCATCACTAAAGATGAACGTAAAGCCAAGATGGTTATGGATGTCCTATATAATGAGAAACCAAAGACAATTGTAACCAAGACTAAAAGTGTAAGAAAACCCGCGACTGTAAAAGAGACTGCACCTGTGGTTAACGACAAACAAAAAGAAATAATGGACGCGATTGGTTACCTCAAGAGTAAACCAAAAAAGACAAAAGATGACAGGGATAAGATTCAGATGTTGGAAGTAATACTGAAGTCGATGTGATAAATATACAAAATACAATTGTATTGTATATTTATTGATATGAACATTATCATCACGGAAAATCAACTATCCACATTAATTACTGGAGACGTTCCTAAAGGTTTACTTAATCAAATGTTTGGAAAAGTCTTCAAAGACTTTACAGTCACAAATAATGATGGATATGTTCATTGGGTAAAAGATGGTAACAATGAATCTTCTTTTGGTAAAAATAAGTGGGGAAATTTCTTTGTTCACTCTGAATACTGTGATGATTGGCATGAATTAAGACGAATAAAAAGAATTTTGGGTTTATCAAGAAAAGACTTTGAAGACTATCTTATGACATATTTGAATGAAACGTTTTCAGATTATTTTACAAATGGAAATTTAGTTAGAGGAATAAAAGATGAACAGTGTAATCTACCATACAGACATGACAGATTTGATTAGAAGAATATTAAGAGAAGAGACTAATTCTAAAAAAGATGCCATTAAATCCATGATAAAAAAATCAGGATTAGAAACTGCAGCCAGAGTTATGGGTGGACTTAATAATATAATAGATATTGTTTATGACGGTGACCTAATTAAATTCAGTGAAGATACAATAACACCAATAGCTTACATGTCAACAGACGGATTGAATTTATATTTACATGAGGCATTAGTTAAACAACTTGGAATACAAGATACTACTCATCCTAATGACGAATATTACTTGGGGAAATTCATTTTTGGTTCAAAAAACGGGGGTGAATATTCAATTCATACTAGATTGGAACCAAACAGACTTCATAATCAACTTTATTATAAAGTTGTGGGTTCAAGTGGTGATTATGGATTTGGTCATCATTTCATTAGTAAAAGAAACACATTAGGTAAAAGATATAGACAACAAATCTTCAAACAGATAATAGATAAATACAATTTATCAAAATACATGGGAGTAAAGACGTTTTATTAATTATGAAAGATTTGATTAGAAGAATATTAAGAGAGGAACTTACACCGTCAATAAGACGTAGGTTAAAATTTGGGGATATTGAAAAGATATTAAACCAATACAAGATAAATAATTTCAAAAAAAATCAACCAATAGAAGATAGTATAACAACAACAATCAGACAAGTGTTGTATGAAGTTATGCCACACGAGTTTGAAGATGATGATATAGAATATTATAAAGTTTGGGATGAGATTAAAGAGTATATAAAAGACAACTATACTGAAGAACTAACTCAATATTTTGAGAAGAGACAAAGAGACGCTGAAGAAGAGGAAAGAAATTCAACAGGTGAAGCGTATATTTTTGTTAAACACGATAAACCTTATGGAAATAGAGATTGGCGTGGATTTGCCGAAGGTTTTAAGTCATTTGATGAAATGATAACAAAGTATGGTCATTGGGTTGACGTTGATTGGGATGAGGTAAAAAATAAATTGGATAGTATTAATGAATATCCTGAAGATACATTCTCAGGTACAATAAATAGTCGTCCGTTAAGGATACTGAGTATTGGTGATGAGGGAAATACTTGGGGGTATAACTTCTCAATCATCAAATCAATGCCAAAGAATAGACTTAAAGAAATTCAAACGGAAGAAAACAATGATGAACTTGATGAATATGCAAGAACATTAAAAAACGCAAGAAAACAAGGGAGTGGTTTAAGATTTCCCAAAAGTGCAATCAAGAGTAATCCTTTAAGGTTCAGACCGTATAACCGAGAGATGGTAGATGAAACAGACCCAAAAGTTGGTACAGGTAAAAAACCTGAAGGTTCTGACAGAAGATTATATACGGATGAAAACCCAAGTGATACTGTATCTGTAAAGTTCAGAACAAAACAAGATATTGTTGATACATTAAACAAAGATAGTTTTAAATCAAAGTCACATGCCAGACAATCTCAGATTATTAATCTAATTCATCAAAGATTAAGAGTTGCTTTAGAAAGAGTTAAAGACCCTGAAGTTAAGAAAAGATTAAAGACTGCGTTTGAATATATTGAGTCTAAGAAAGAACAATCTAAAAAGAAAACTCAAGAGATGAAAGAGGGGGAATTAACTGAAAGATGTTGGGCGGGTTATACTCAAAAAGGTATGAAGACAATGTTCGGTAAAAGATACCCTAACTGTGTAAAGAAGAAGAAATGAACTTACAGGAACAAATATCAAGAATAAAGTCAATGATGGGGGTAATCACTGAAGTAAGAAAGGGTTGGTATAATCTTTTGAGAGAAAAACTCCCGAATTTTCCTGAATATGTTTTAAAAGATTGGATTTATAGGAAAGTTGATGATTATAAAGATTACGAATCATTTCTTAATTGGGTAGATGAGTTTCTTGTGGATATTGAATGGGAATATGAAAAAAACTTCCCAATTACTATGGATATTTTTGATGATAGGACTAAAAAAGAATTAGAAGAAAGAATTGGTGGTTTAATTAGGTCCGATGTAGAAAACGATATAGAGAGACATCAAAATCAAAAAGAATTATTAAGTTCTCGTGGTATTTCTAAAGAACCGATTATTTTATTTAGAACTGAAGATGGTAAGTATTTTTTAGGTGAAGGATGGCACAGAACCACACAAACATTTATACAACATCCCGATGGATTTATACAACCTAATGTGTACATCGGATTAAACGCCAAATGGTTAGAACCTGATTATAAACCTTTGTAATAATATGAACCTACAGGAACAAATATTAAGAATACAAGAGATGATGGGATTAAACGAGTCCAATTTTTTGGCTGCCGTACAAAGAAGAATAAGTAATGTTGATGATTTAATCTTTGTATCAGCAAATGAAGTCAATGTCCAATATTCTATGTGTGAAATTGATGAGGATGATTTTATTGATGCAACAATATCCAAAACATTAAATACAATATATTGGGATTACTTTAGTGATGTTAGTGATAGTTCACCTGAGTGGGGTGAAGCATCTAAGATGATGGAAAAATATGCTAAAGACAAATATGGTGAGAAATTACGTCTTATGCATCAATATGTTTGTCCGTAATGAATTCAATTAATATCAAATCCATGTTCATTTCTAACATATATTGTTACAAATGTTGTGTTAACACCCAAATACTTCACCGCATTTCTAACATCAGCTTCAATCTCTGCATCCATTTGGTCTGAATAATCATATTCATCCGCGTGATATTTCGCCCAATACCCAACAATATCAAATATAACATCTATCATGTAGTACACAACACCTGTATCATCGTGTGTAGAAGGTTCAATCTTATATTCCACAATACCATTCCACTTAGGTGAAACCAAGTGTTCTAATACTCTTTTAATCATTTCGGTGGATGCTTCCATAACTATAAATATAGGTAAAAGTAAATACAATAAAAAGGGGTAGGGGATAATCAGTTCCCGGCATCAGAGATATGTTTAATTATATGGTTTCACCACAAAGGTAATGATAATATTTCAAATAATAAAAGGGGAAAAAATTCTTAAATAAAGTTTTCTAATCTATCCAAATATTTTTTAATCATAGGATGGTCTTGAATATCGGAATATTCACCACCTGATTTTTTAATTTCTTTAATCATATTCACAATTATTTTTAATTGTGATATAACCATTTTGGATGATGATGGGTAATTTTCTATGTATGAGGATAATTTAAAATGTTTTTCAGCGGCCTCAATTGGTATTCCGAGTTTGACTACAAGTTTGGAAATCATTTCTTTTCCAAATCTATCAGCATCTAATTCTAATTCCCAATATTGTCTTGCAATTTTTTCAAAGTCATCCAAGTCATAATCAGACAAAGGATTATCTAATCCCAATTTTGACTTGTCCATTTGTTCATCGTGTCTTATTTCATGAAACACTGTATAAATAAAATCACCCAAAGTGGACATTGAATGCGGTGAACAAATAATAATTTGGTCTTTAGTTCTAACACCAGCAAATCCTGTAAAACAAGAATTAAGAAATTTGACAGTATAGTTGTGGTCTTGTATATAATTTACAATAAATTTTTCAACCATATCAATTTTAGGTTTCAATTCATCAGGAAAACTCATTTTAAACTTTTCCAATAACCTATTAAGATTTGATTTAGATTTTTCTTCAGATACTTCTCTGATAATTTGTCTGATTAAATTTCTCATTAAATATAAATATACATTTTATAATAAAAAGGGGGTAGGGGATAATCAGTCCCCGGCATCAGAGACCTAATCAAAACTTATTTTTACCGTAGTTAAAGTAAACTAAATCACCTAATGGTATTTTCGGAAGTTCTTCACCTGATTTGATTTTCTCAATGGTTTGTAATGTTAAGTCTTTAGCCATCTTCTCACAGAATTCATCTAAGTAATATTCGCCTGTAACATATTTTATAATCGGCATATCATCTTTTCTAATATAAATGGCATCATCGTAGGAAAGTTCTTCTTTACCATTCTTAGGATGAATCCAATCGTACTTAGCAAAAAAGTTTGTCTCATGAGGTGTTAAAGAATTAATCTTTTTTGGTGTAAAAATAATCCATGTATAAATGAAAGTTTTATTATTATTAGGAGCGTTTTTAATTCGTACATCCACATTCATATCATAATTAGATAGTACAAATTTCGGGATATATTCAGATAAATCAGCATTAGACATAATAGTAAATATTGCTACACATCATAAAGTAAAACTATTCACTCAGGGTGTGTCGTTATCACTCCACACATTCGTTCATAATTTTACTTTATTCTGTTTATAGTAAACTAACAACTATAAACCAATCGGATATTCATTCGTATATATACGGATAAATGCGTATATAAGGTTCACACCTAATAACATACCATTATAAGTCTACAACCTTATATTGATTAAACGGGGGGAATTAATTACTATTAATACTATGAACACAAAATTATATTCCAAGGTAGAAGAAATTATTATAAGATGGGCAAATGATAATACTAAGACTGCAGGACATCTTACAAGAGAGATAATGGCTGAGATATATGATGAACTTGTATTAAGTTCCCTTAAGACATTAGAAGATAATGGTGTATATATTCATTACGTTCCTGAACATTATAACAATGGTTCAAATCTAAACTTCTCTATAGAGTTTACTAAGTATAAAACCCAAACAGGATGGTACAATGATGACCATGAGTTTGGTGATGTATATGATACTACAGTTAAGTCAATTAAACTCGCTCTATGGTACTTAAGAGACCCTAAGAGAATAGAACTTATAGATTGTAGTATGAAAGACCCTGAGTGTATAAAATATCTTAATGACCTCTGTAATTTCTTAGAACCTATGGTAACACCCATTACCGTAACGGCCATTACGGAAAACTAATTCCCCCACCACAAGAACCCCCACTTGTAGTTTGTCCCCCACTAAAGGAGATGGATACTATGAGATGTTATATAGTTGTCTGATATTATATGTAATCAGATATAATCATTAAGATACATGAGAGATTATATGTAGAGACATATAGAGTAGACATAGATTGTGGGGGAACTGAAGGAGTTATTAAGTATATCATAATTGTCAGGTTTCACCTGATTAGATAGATATAAACTATAACTCCCACTTTCTCCCACATATATTTAACATACTATAATATCCATAGAACTAAGGGGACAGGAATATAATACACCACTAAGTTGTCCATTAGTTGTCATCTAAGAAAAGGACTTCATCCCTCGTTGAAGGGGGATTAAAGGACCATAAATGGTCTCCCGCCCTCGTAGACCATAACAACTATTATTCTCTGGGGTTTAACACTATAGAAAAAAGTGGTCTTTACGCTATTGTCAGGGGGATATTTTTTACATAATCCTTGCTGGCAGTACTAACAGGGGGAATGTTACTACAGTATTACCATCTCGGTGGTAGAAAGTGGGGGAACTAAAAACCCGTCAAGGCATTATCCCCATGCGAAAGAGGGGACTGACATTTTGACAAAACCAAATTTTTACCCCCAAAGTTATCCACAAACCCAATTTTTTTTATCCACATGACAGGGTGTCAGTATGGACAAAAGTGTGGATAACATTATATTTATCAACAATATGAGTGAGGACCAACCGATATATGACAGACCAATAGGACCATCCAATGTGACGGACCATAACATACGTTTAATTGTACAGAAATATTATACCCCCCAAGTAGATGAATCATCCAAGGGGATTATACTAAGGTTTGTTCCAAACAGGGGGAATGTATTACCTGAGGCAATAGTATGGTTCGAGAAGGGGAAGAAAGGATTTACAAATAAACCCCTTAGTCAGAATGTATGGATGATGGTGGATTGTGACTTAAGACCACTACATGAATTACTACACAAACACTTCCATCTTAGTGAGGGGGATTTCAATGTGACAAGAACAACTCTATCATCAATGGCGTATGAGACTATTTCCGAGTGGGCCAAACAAACATAGTTTTATTAAGTTCAAAGTATCTAATCCCAAAATGTTTAAGGTATGTGTTAACCCCATCCACTGTGACTTTCCATATGATGGATGTGTTAATGGTCCTGATTCTTTCATGTCCCCTATACATGGAACATAATCCATCATCCCAATAATATCTTTTATATAGACACTCAGTGATATTAAACTTAAGATACAATGATGGGGGTGTATAGTCATTCCCCTTCTTAACATGTAATGAGTAGTAACCCGTAATGGATTCAAACATGAAAGACTTTACGGGACAGTCAATGAGCTTACCTTTCATAACCTTGTTAAGTCTTTTAATGTGAGTGGGGGAATCAATCAACTTCATCATAACAATACAAAGGTACAACATACCTTTGACAATTCCTAATACCTTATAAAAAAATATAAGGCAGGTTGGAGTCTACTCTCCCGTGACCACTGAAAGCCCCCACGCCCAAGTT
>Ga0208053_1000349_pt1 | contig 11079 bp, 14 predicted proteins | sample LakMenEpi20May10_FD_150719 | JGI IMG/M metagenome (GOLD analysis project Ga0208053, IMG submission 150719) | Freshwater microbial communities from Lake Mendota, WI - 20MAY2010 deep hole epilimnion (SPAdes) | ecosystem: Environmental > Aquatic > Freshwater > Lake > Epilimnion/Euphotic zone ... | reverse complement strand
CGATTCATCTCCCTCCTTACCAAGAATATGGGTGATGATGATGGAAGAATTTGCCGTTAGAGAGAGGGAATTCAAAGCATGAAGGACTCGATGGGATGATTCCCCACAATCTAAGGCAACAACGATATTTTTAAACATTTTGACTAAATCCTGTCGCTAAATAAATTTCCAATTAAGATTCCGGAGCAAAAAATCTATAGACAATTTTATAGGTTATTGCGATCGGTTAGGATTTCATAACCTGTGGCGGTTACTAGCACAGTATGCTCAAACTGAGCGGAGAGAGCATTATCCATCGTCACCACCGTCCAACGATCGCGCAAAGTTCTGGTATGTTTAGATCCCGCGTTGACAATTGGTTCAATTGCCAGAGTCATCCCGGTGCGGAGTTTGACATTGGGTAACTGATTAGTGCGAAAATTAAATACCGAGGGTTCTTCGTGGAGATTTCTGCCGACTCCATGACCGGTAAAATCTTCTACCACTTGGAAACCGTTAGCTTGAACGTGATCTTCGATCGCTCCTGCGATATCGAGCAGATAATTGCCAGCTTTTACCTGATTTATGCCTTTATATAAAGCTTCTTCCGCCACGCGGATTAATTTTTCGGCTTTGGGAGAGACGGAACCGATCGCGATCGTGATACAGGAATCCCCATGATAACCTTGGTAGTAGGCCCCCGTATCTACCTTTAACACAGAACCGGCTTTGAGGCGTTTTTTCGGGCTAGGGATACCGTGAACGACTTCGTTATCGACGGAGGCACAAATCGAGGCAGGAAAGCCATAATAACCTTTAAAACTGGGAGTAGCACCCATTTCGCGGATACGTTTTTCCGCATAGGCATCCAAATCCGCCGTCGTCATCCCGGGTTGAGCGATCTCGGCAATTTCCTTAAGGACTGTGGCGGCAATTTTACCCGCTTGTCGCATAATAACGATTTCTGCGGCGGATTTGGTTTCGATTCCCCGGCGGCTTTTCTGTACTCGCGGTGAACCTACTTGCTCTGGGGTTTTAGTTTCGGGAAAAAGCAGCTTGGTTAGGATGTTCATGGAAAGTTGGCTCAGAGTCTTTACTTAACTTAGCATTTTCCCGGCGATCGATGACTGCTCTGAAGAAATCAAGGAACATCTAGAAAAAGAAAAGTCTCAAGGGGTGACAAGCAGATTGAAAGTGAAACAGGGTGTGGGGGTAAGGTGTAGGGAAAAACCTTGAGACTTTCCCCGAAATGAGGACGAGAGAATCAGGTTTAAGCTTAAGTAAGTTAATGAATTTGACGGCTGACAGCGAGGAGATTTTCCCCACACCCCACACCCAGCCTAGACTTCAACCTCGTTGTCACCCCTTCAGTAGAAAAGCTATAGTAGGAAAAAGGCTATTTTTCCGGCGAGGTGACAATTTATGGCAGTCAAAAAAGAGTTTTCCAGTTTTGAGGAACTGTTGCAAACCACTAATCTCCCCGTGTTAGTGGATTTCTATGCCACTTGGTGTGGTCCTTGTCAAATGATGGCTCCGATTCTAGAACAAACGGGAATGTATTTCAAAAATCGCCTACAAATTGTCAAAATTGATACAGACAAATATCCCAATTTAGCCAGTAAGTACGGTATTCAAGCTTTACCCACTTTAGTAGTCTTTAAAAATGGTCAACCGATCGATCGAATCGAGGGAGTGATGCAGGTTAACCAACTGGTTCAACATTTACAAACTCTGTTGTAAGATAATTTTGAACCAGAACTAGGAGTTAGTGTCATGGCAAAGGCGATTTGGAATGGTGCAGTGGTAGCGGAAAGCGATAACTGTGAAATTGTCGAGGGAAACTACTATTTTCCCCCCGATACCATCAAAGCTGAATATTTTCAACCCAGTAACACCCATACCATTTGTTCTTGGAAAGGAGAAGCTAGTTACTATACTCTCAGGGTAGATGGACAGGACAATAAAGATGCCGCTTGGTATTATCCCGATCCTAAACCAAAAGCCCAAAATATTAAAGGATATATCGCTTTTTGGCGAGGTGTGCAGGTTGAGAAATGATCGCCATCTACCCCGGCAGCTTCGATCCAGTTACACTCGGTCATTTAGATATTATCGAACGCAGTGTGCCACTATTCGAGCGAGTAATCGTGGCAGTTCTCTGCAATCCCCATAAAAACCCCCTGTTTACCGTCGAACAACGCATAGAACAGATCAGCTACTGTACAAAACACCTGAAAAACGTTGAGATAGACAGTTTTTCAGGATTAACGGTTGAATATGCCAGATTGAAAGGTGCTAAGGTGCTGTTGCGGGGGTTGCGGGTTCTCTCAGACTTTGAAAAAGAACTGCAAATGGCACATACCAATAAAACTCTCTGGGAAGGAATCGAAACGGTTTTTTTGGCCACCACTAAAGAATATAGTTTTTTAAGTAGTAGCGTGGTTAAAGAAATCGCTCAATTCGGTGGCTCCGTCAGTCATCTAGTCCCGGAAAACGTTTCTAGGGATATTTACTCATACTACAGTTAACATACTAAAATACAGTAATGAGGACGATCTGAACCTATGGCGCGCCGAGAACCTAATGATCCCAGAAAAGCAGTACCTAACACTTCTAATAGTGGGGTTCCCAGTCCACCCGTCGATTTCGATATCTATCAGGATTTGGCGCGTCTGCAAGAGATGATTTTTGATAGTTTCCATATCCCCCTCACCCGTTGGACAATGATCGATGAGGGACAGATAGCCGAACAAATCGATCTTATCTATGAAACCGTGCCACCGGCAGTACAGAAAGCTTTAGCAATTTTGCAGGAAGAACAGGAAATTATCACTAAAGCAGAGGAATACGCTCAACAAGTCCTGCGTTCCGCTCAACAAAGAGCCGCCCAAATTCTCGACGAGTCCGGTATTATTCAACAAGCAGAACGGCAAGCGGCCCAAATTCGTCAACGGGTTCAACAGGAATGCGAATCCTTGCAACAACAAACCCTCGATGAAATCGAACAGATGCGTCACAGCACCTTGCAGGAAGTACAACAGTTACGACAAAAAACCCAAGCTGAATGTCATGAAATTCAAAAAGGCGCTGACGACTATGCTGAAGCGGTTTTAGAAGATCTCGATCGACAATTAGGGCAAATGTTACAAGTTATCCGCAACGGTCGTCAACAGGTAAGATCGAAACCAACATCTTCAAAAAATCTACCCGGAGAACGTCCTTAATCAGTTATCAGTTATCAGTTATCAGATGTAAGTTTTAAGTTAATTAGTTAGTTATCTTTATCCCTGATTACTGTTTACTATTTACCGATCGCTGAAAAGAACCAAACCTCCGATTCCTCACCGATAACTGATAACGGAATTTCATGAATAACTCCTCCTCAAATTCCCATCTATTCGGACGCTTTCTTAGCGGGTTATTTAGCTGGAAAATTTGGTTATTTCTCCAGATATTTCAAGGTAGTAAAAGCTTTTATCGATTCCTGTATCATTATTTATACCGTCGTCCTAAAATCGATCGCATTCTCGGTAGCGATGTTATCTATATCCCTGAGAAAAAACTTTATAGCATTCCCCTCGATGTGCTGAAAATGGAGCAGCAAATGGTTAATATTGATCGCCAGCAGTTGACTTCTGTTACCACGTGGAAAGTTAAAACAATTCATCCCACCATCACCGAAACCGAGATCCAATTCCACGATATTACCGTCGATTTACAACAGGTACACCTGATTAAATCAGATCTTAATAACTACGATTATATTAACACTCGCCGCTTGGCTCCTCTGGTGAAAACCTTGCTTTTTGAAATTAACCCCAAAATTGCCAGTTTAGTAGAAAAGAAAAATCAATTACATAGACTGCGAAATCTGGCCGCATCTTCCGAAATTTTTCATTCACAAACTCCATTGTATGATCGAGCAATTAATCAAGTCCAGCTAATTATCGATCAAGCGGAAACTTTGAGACAAGAATGTTTAAAATTTATCCGAGAAACCCTGATCGAACGGGAATTAGTGCAATGCGATATCGATAGCAATCTCGTTGATTGTAACCTCGATTTTGCCAGTCAATATCAACTAATTCAAGAAAAATATCAACTCTGGAAAGAAGAAGTACAAGCTTATTTTGAATTAAAAGATTCTTCTCTACTTAAAAATTAACTATCACCGTCAGTAATCAGTAATCAGTTATCAGTTATCAGTTATCAGTAATCAGTTACAGGATTTATTAAACCTCTTGCATAATTAATTTGTGAAGGTTCAAAAACGGCAAAAGTAAGGATTAAATTGCATAAAATATGTAAATAGACCATTTAATTAATTATTATTCATTCTTAATTCTCCTGACTCCTGACTCCTGACTCCTAACCCTAACAACAATTTTTGATTTTTACAAGAGGTCTATTATTATGTCCAATTTAACGGCAATTCGTGAACATATTTTTGCTTGGGGAAAACGCACCTATATCATGGGTGTTTTGAACGTTACTCCCGATAGTTTTAGTGATGGGGGAGAATTTGACAATGTTGAAAATGCCCTGCTACAGGCGATGAAAATGATCGAGGCTGGGGCTGATATAATCGATATCGGTGGTCAATCCACCCGTCCGGGAGCGCAAGAAATTAGCCTAGAAGCAGAATTATCGCGAGTTATCCCCGTAATCACCGCTATTCGACAACAAAGTTCTATTCCTATCTCTCTCGATACCACTAGGGCGATTGTAGCAGCCCAAGGTATCGCCGCCGGGGCCGATTTGATCAATGATATTTCCGGGGGAACCTTCGATCGCCTATTATTGCCGACGGTGGCTAAATTGGCCGTTCCCATCATCCTCATGCACCTGCGGGGCAATCCGCAAACCATGCAATCTCTAACACATTATGATGATTTAGTCAAGGAAATTAAAGAATTTTTACAGAATCGTGTTAAGGAAGCTTTACAGTGGGGTATTGCTAGGGAAAATATTATCATCGATCCGGGGATTGGTTTCGCCAAAACTGGGACACAAAATCTTGAGTTATTGCGAGAATTAAAGCAATTTCGGGATTTAGATTTACCTATTTTGATTGGATTGTCGAGAAAACGCTTTATTGGCGAGATTACAGGCAAAGATGACCCAAAAGAACGAGTTTTCGGAACGGCGGCGGCCTGTGCTATAGCGATCGCTAAGGGGGCCGATATCCTGCGCGTCCATGATGTGGCTGCGATCGTAGATGTGAGTAAAGTGGTGGACGCAATCGAGCGAAGTTGAAAATTTTTGCTAGTCTTAGAATCATCCACAGTTTGATCGAAATTAGCGATGAATAGCCAACTAACCAGCGATCATTGTATGTTACCCGTGATTCGATCTCCCCGGGATTATCAAGTTTTTCGCATTAGCGCTGGGGATACGAATCGTTTAGCGATCGTCTTTGATTCTACCGTAGCGGGGGATTCCTTGACCGTTTGTGTGGAAATTTTCGATCCCCACGGTCGCACCCCTACCCATCGTCATCATTTTGCCGTAGAAATGTTTTTTATCCTCAAAGGGGAAGGAATGGCTATCTGTGATGGTAAACCGATTCCCCTAGGTCCGGGGGATAGTTTATTAGTCCGTCCCACAGGTATTCACGAGATTAGAAATGTGGGGGACGGAAGACTTTATGCACTATGTTTTATGGTTCCCAATGAGGATTTTTCGGAATTAATTCGTAATGGCATCCCAGAGGAGTTAGACGCAGAAGATTTAGAGGTGTTGATGGGAACTATTAAAGGATAATCAAGCAATATCATCCCTTAAATTTTGGGCTTTTTTTCTAGAAAGAGGGCGATAAAAAAGGTAAAGGTTCCTCCCAGAAGTCCGAAGATTAGCCAATTTAATCTTGGATAGCCTTTATTGATAGCGATGACTGTAGCAATGCCACCGATGAGACAATGCCAGAAAAAAAGCAACAAGAATAAATCCAAGCTCAGGGAAATATCACCAATTAGTTTCATATTTTATCAGTAGATCGATAGAGTTAATTGTTTAGATAGCAAATCTCTATAATTTTACCAATGACCGAATCCCTCACACGATCTTATGTTTATTAACCTTTATAATTATTTCTCTTATTTTTTTGTCCAAGGCCATTTTGTTCCCATCTCGGTTAAAGCTGAAAAAACTAGATAGAGAATGAGAAGGGTAACACCAAAGAGAAAAGTCAATAAGTCGTTATTCATCGAGTTATCACTGATAGGTTAAAGGTCACTGATTCGCTACCATCCATTTGTTCACTACTTAGCAACTGCTGTTTTTATAGACTTTTGAAACAGGTGTGATTATTGTTGCTGTTGTGCCAAATAGTTAAGCACTGTGTCCAGAGTTAAGTCTAAGCGTTCCGAGATTTGTTGCGGGGTTAAACCGAGGTCTTGCAGTAGAGAAATTGTTTTCAATTTTTGCAAGTTTATTCCCTGTTCAATTCCCTGTTCAATTCCCTGTTCAATTCCCTGTTCAATTCCCTGTTCAATTCCCTGTTCAATTCCCCGTTCAATTCCATCTCCAAAAGCTTCTTGATAGAAACGAGTTTGTTTTAGGTCTTGTAGTTCCAACATAGCTTCTATTTCCTCTCGACTTTTTTGGGGTAACTTATAAATGATTATCGTTTCGATTAAATCAATGACATTTCTCTGCACTAAGCGATCGCTGACTTCTCTTTGAGCCTGTTTAATTAAAATCTTAGCAGAATTAACAGCTTGACTCTCACTTTCCGTAACCAATTTGATCAGAGCGATCGCTAAGGAAGGAGTCTCGTCATTTGGCAATTCATCCAGATAGATTCTTTTAACCCTTGCTAGGGATAAAAAATCGGCAAATTGCTGGGGATGTTCTCGCTCAATTTCTCGACTAGGATAAATAACAACTATCTGCCAGGGTGACAAAGGTTTATACTGTCTAAGATACAAGAAAAGTTCCGAAAATAATCGATAATATAGGTCTTCATCCTTTTGAAACTGCACTTCTACCAGATAAAAAGGCAAATTTTCTAGATTATCGAGCGGCAAAAATAAACCATCTAATCGAAAAGCTAGTTGTTTGACTTCTTGGGAAGTAAATCGATAATTGCTAACCCTAGCATCGGGTCGTTCGATTAATTCAAAGAACGAATCGGGAAAATCGAGAAACATTCGATAGAATATGCTGTCAGTTTTCATACTGCCACAAAATTGCCTGTAATTTCAGCTTAATCCGCCTATGATCATCCCATCGTTTCTGCAACCCGGTGCTAAAGTTTCTCTGGTGGCCACCAGTGGAGCCGTCAAGGAATTAGCCGCCCTCGAAAAAGGCGTAGAAATCTGGCGATCAAGGGGTTATCAAGTGGAATTTAGCGAGAATTGGGCTAATCGTCTCGGTTATCTCGCCGGTAGCGACGAGCAACGTCGTCAAGCTTTAGCCCAAACATGGCAAGATGACGATTGTCAAGCAATTCTCTGCGCTAGGGGGGGTTACGGTAGCGCTCGCCTCTTGGAAAATTGGACATGGGCAAAAACTAACCCGAAATGGTTAATCGGTTTTTCCGACGTGACGGGGATTTTATGGAGTTTAGCGAAACAGGGCATTTGTAGCGTTCACGGGCCAGTTTTAACCACCTTAGCCCAAGAAAGTCCCCAATCAATTGATCGCCTCTTTTCTCTTCTGGAAGGTCGTCCTTTAGCCCCTCTTATCGGTCAAGGTTGGGGTGGGGGCAAAGTGCGGGGACGCTTATTACCAGCTAATTTAACCGTAGCCACCCATCTCCTCGGAACCTCGGTTCAACCCACCCTAGAGGGGGTAATTTTAGCCCTAGAGGACGTAACCGAGGCCCCCTACCGGATCGATCGAATGTTAACTCAGTGGCGAATGCTGGGCATTTTCTCCCAAATTAAAGGCATTGCTCTCGGTCGTTTTAGCCGTTGTCTGGCAGCCCCCGACAGTGATAGTCAAACCGTAGAGGAAGTCTTAAAAGAGCGTTTGGGCGATTTAGGCATTGCGGTTATTGCTGAGTTACCTTTCGGTCATGATGGCGATAATGCCGCTTTACCGGTGGGAACAATGGTAGAACTGGACGGGGATCGGGGAATCTTAGAATTTTTCTATCCCCAATGATCCACTTTTTTGATAGTATCTTAGAGAAGTGTTAACAAATGTAACAAAAAATTAATTATAGATGAAAGTATTAGTTGTCGGTGCGACAGGAACCCTAGGGCGACAGATCGTGCGTCATGCCATCGATCAGGGACATCAAGTGCGTTGTTTGGTACGCAGTCAGAGAAAAGCGGCTTTTTTGAAGGAATGGGGCGCGGAATTAGTCGGGGGAACCCTGCGGGATAAAAATACCATTATTGCTGCTTTAGAGGGAATGGACGCGGTGATCGATGCCGCTACAGCCCGGGCGACGGACTCAGCCAGCATTAAACAGGTGGATTGGGATGGTAAAGTTAATCTGATTCAAGCGGCTAAAACCGCCGGAGTTGATCGCTTTATTTTCTTTTCGATTCTCAATGCCGAAAAATATCCCAACGTGCCTTTAATGGAGATAAAACGCTGTACAGAGAAATTTCTAGCAGAATCGGGGTTAAAATATACAATTCTGCGTCCCTGTGGCTTTATGCAGGGTTTAATCGGTCAATACGCCATCCCGATGTTAGATAATCAAACCGTCTGGATCACGGGGGAAAGTACAGCGATCGCCTACATGGACACCCAAGATATCGCTAAATTCGCCGTTCGCGCTTTAGAAGTCCCCGAAACCGTCGGTCAATCCTATCCTGTGGTGGGCAGCAAAGCTTGGAAAGCTGAAGAAATTATCGAAGTTTGCGAACGCTTATCGGGTAAAGAGGGGAAAATTTGGCGTTTACCCATGGGATTACTGCGTTTTATGCGGGGAATAAGCCGTTGTTTCCAATGGACTTATAATATATCTGACCGACTAGCTTTTGCGGAAGTTCTCGCTAGTGATCAAGCCCTTGATGCCCCCATGGCAGAAGTTTATCAAGTATTTGGCCTTGATCCGAATCAAACAACTACTTTAGAATCCTATTTACAAGAATACTTTAGCCGCATTCTCAAGAAGCTCAAGGAAATCGACTTCGAGAAACAAAAAGCTCAGAAGAAGAAGAAAACTCCTTTCAAAAAGAAAGCGTGAACCAGCAGTAGGAAAATTTGTCAATGCCCAAAATCGGCATTATTTACAACGATATTAAGCCTATCGCTTGTAAAACAGCCCATCAGATACAAGATCAGCTACTTTCCCTAGGTTGCCAGGTGTTTATGGCTACCGGCAGCGGTGGTCTGCTAGGCCATTCTAAACCCTCTCGTCCGGTTTGTTTTACCCCGATCGATCAGTTAGTCCCCCCCCACTTCGAGCAAGATTTAAGTTTTGCGATCGTGTTGGGGGGCGATGGTACAGTCCTATCGGCAGCCCGGCAGTTGGCCACCCTCAATTTGCCCCTGTTAACGGTCAATACGGGACACATGGGCTTTTTGACCGAAATTTACCTAAATCAGCTTGAACCCGCCTTAGAGCAGGTTTTAGAGGGGAATTACACCATCGAAAATCGCTCGATGATCACGGTGCGACTGTTTCGCGAAGATACCCTCCTCTGGGAGGCACTTTCTCTCAATGAGGTGGTCGTCCACCGGGAACCCCTCACCAGTATGTGTCATTTTGAGATTCAAATTGGTGAACACGCACCTGTCGATATCGCTGCCGATGGGGTTATTCTCTCCACTCCTACTGGTTCTACTGCCTATGCTCTCAGCGCCGGTGGCCCGGTAATAACTCCCGATGTGCCGGTATTACAATTAGCTCCCATTTGTCCCCATTCTTTAGCTTCGAGATCCTTGGTATTTTCTGACAAGGAAACCGTAAATATTTTCCCAGCAACTGCTAATCGGATGGTGATGGTAGTGGACGGTAATGGCGGTTCTTATATCTTGCCAGAAGATCGAATTAATGTGCAGAAATCGCCCCACCAAGTCCATTTTATTCGTCTGCAATCGACGGAATTCTTCCGCATCCTCCGGGAAAAATTGGGTTGGGGTTTGCCTCATATTGCTAAACCAACTTCGGTGGAATTACCTTAATCAGTTATCAGTTATCAGTTATCAGTTATCAGTTATCAGATGCGAGCTTTCAGTTCATTGATTGCTAGTTACTGTTTACTGATAGCTGAATTTATGCTCTCTTTTCGTGCCAAGATAGCTTTTTATTTAGAGGATGTCACCACGGCGATCGGACTGACGGTAAATCTGCTTATCCTAGCATTAATTTTACTCTCGTTGGGGATTTATGTGGCTCAAACCTATCCCTTATCCGCCACTTGGCAAATGTGGTTACGTCAGCTTGATTGGGGAATTTTAAGCTTATTTTCCCTAGAGTATTTAATTCGGTTTTGGTGTGCGGAATCAAAACTAGGCTTTGTTTTTAACATTTTTTCCATCCTAGATTTATTATCAATCCTGCCTCTATTTTTTGGTTTTTTTGATATTAGGTTTTTTAGAATTTTTCGCTGGTTTAGAATTTTGCGAGTGATTCGTTTTTTTGGTTCCGATCTTTCTATTTTTCAAATTAAAACTTCCGATCAGATAGTATTTATTCGCATATTACTAACTCTATTTTCGATTATTTTTGTTTATGCGGGTTTAATTTATCAGATCGAACACCCAATTAATCCCCAAGTTTATCGGACATTTTTTGATGCTTTTTACTTTGCTGTCGTGACTATGACTACCGTGGGATTTGGGGATGTGACTCCCCTTTCTGATGGGGGCAAAATGGTGACAGTTTTAATGATTTTAACGGGAGTTTTGTTAATTCCCTTGCAAATTAGCACTCTGACTAAACAAATATTAAAATCTGGCACTCAAACTGATTATCCTTGTCCAGATTGTGGTTTACCCCGTCACGATATAGATGCCAACTTTTGTAAAAACTGTGGCGCAAAACTCTTAAAAAAACCTGATTGAGACTAATTCTGGCGAAAGGGGGGGCTCTTCTCGACTTTGTGTGCTAATTTTTGCTTATGAAATCGTGAAATGGGCTCTCCTAGGTTTGGTGGGTAAAATGTATTCTAGGATACATTTCTCCTAGCGAGG
>Ga0208053_1000348_pt1 | contig 11180 bp, 8 predicted proteins | sample LakMenEpi20May10_FD_150719 | JGI IMG/M metagenome (GOLD analysis project Ga0208053, IMG submission 150719) | Freshwater microbial communities from Lake Mendota, WI - 20MAY2010 deep hole epilimnion (SPAdes) | ecosystem: Environmental > Aquatic > Freshwater > Lake > Epilimnion/Euphotic zone ... | reverse complement strand
TTTTAAAAAAAAAAAAAAAAAACAAATGTCCAAGGTTAGTTTTAAGCAACCTTGAATTGCTAAATAAAAGGGGTAAACTTGATTGAATTGACACTTTGTTTTTATACTTCCTATCTAACTAATTCTATTTGCTACGGCAGTCGTCGGACTGGACGGGAACTATATGTCCACAGAATTGGTGTGAAGATTCAAAAGGTATATAAAACCAATTCCGAGTGGCTATGGAGTATCGAAGTCAGACAAAGAAGTTTTGAAGAACGTTACCCCAGAGGACGCTACAGTCAGTTCCGGCCACTGTTGAGATTGCCCCACAACAAAAATCAAATGAAATCAAATTACAAAACATCTAACCCACACTTTTTCTCTTCCAGCTCACCTGCTCACAGCTACTTAGTTCCAACTTACAACCTGCCATAACTAATTAAGTAAATTCAAGCCTTATTCTTCAATGCTATGGTATTCAATCGGTCCTTCTTCCGTCTACCCTGGCTTATTTCTCTGAATCACCGATTTACGGTTACATAACGCGCACCGTCAAACCCATCGCCAAATTTTTCACCGCGTCTCCTCGGAGAACATCAATTTCACCTATCATCAGACTCAAAGCCTCAGTAACTCGATAAGTTGGCGAATGGACGCAGACACGCGAGTTATAAATTATTTACCTCTTAATAGTCTGCAGACGACAAGACAATAGAATTTAACATCTTCTCCTGCTCTTCTTAACTATTCGAAATCAACAAAATATTTTAGTTAAGTTTGCATCTACCTTATTAACAGGGTAATATCGTCTGGCATCTCCTATGTTGCTCCATCGCCGAAGGTTATCAATAAGGGAAAGGGGTGGAAATCCTAGTGCGAATACATCCGCACACTCGCATGATTGGACTCGAGGACATAAGGAGAATTTAAAGAAACGTAATGAGTCGGGAATTGCTATTGCAGTCAATTTCATTTCTGGTTGTTTCCCATTCACAGACACATATAGATTTTCCTAAAATCAAAGTGCTTAGAGTACACTTTTCTTTTGGCACCATTTTCTTCATATTTTTGTTCAATACCAATTTTTCTTAACCAAACTTATTAACTTATTAGTTTCTTATCTCGCAATATTCGCAATAGAAAAATATGTAAAAAGAGATTCGATCTAAGCCGTACGTAGAAGCGATGAAAGGGATTTGGTTTCATCGACACTACCCGGCCGCGGGTCGACCGACTGACCCGATGGAGAACGTATACAACACACAACTAGATATCAGTGACCCAAATGTCTACCGCCTGAAGCAGTGACTTCTGTTTGCTCAGGATGTAATGTTATTGCATATTCCAAATCATGGTATCATACCGCCTTCCATACTCTTATACTCACCATCGCGGTACTTATAGTGTTGAATTGTGAAGAAAAATCTGAGTTGCGACGATACGGACAAAACAAAAGAATTACTTTCAAATTTTTAACTGAAATAAATTATATTAAATATTTTCTTCGTGAGCTTTATTTGTAATGACTTAATTAAGCGAAATGAAATAAAAACCGTTCCACTTCATAAGCGGAAATTAATTTTTTCGAGTAAAAACTGAAAGAAAAATCCGTTCGAAAGATAGCTCCTATAGTTCCGAGGCAATTGTATCGATTATCCTTCATTAAGTAATTTCTACTTTTATGCAGGATTGACCCTCTCTCAATTTTTTATTCGCAGCCGACAGATCATCACTACGCAAATTTTAAAATCATTCACAAATTCAAATTATTTTAAATACCCATATAAATAAAAAATAAATTGTTTTAAATGGTGACGGCTTTTACCATGCATTATTAAAAGCAGATTAGAATTTGCTAGAGCGTCAGAAAAAAGACAACAAGCAAACGCAAACCGTGAACAGAATAATTTTGTTTTGATTGTCCGCGACCACTACACACCGAAACCTCTCTTTTTTAAATCTATTCAACAACTTTCTATAATTTTCTGGTAAAATAGCAGTTATAAGTATACATCATCATTCGATTGTTGCAGTGACTCAAAGGTTGGTTTGCAAAATTCAAAGGTTTTGGCTGCAGCAGAGAAAGGTATTCGCGCAAATACAGTTCAAATCAAGCGGGGATAGAAACTCTTAGATGGAACCAACAACAAATATAAATGGATCAGTAACAGCGTCCGTCAACAACCATCTATCGAACCTAAGTTACTCATCCTCGTCAAGTTGAAAAATTTCTTGGGAGATTATTACCAAAGTCGAAAATAATTTTAAATCCTTGTGGAGCATTTCCACAATTCCCAGATAGGCCTATACCAATGGGCAAATAGGAAAAAGCAAGTATAATCGATTGTCAAATCGGTGAAAACAGGTAAATTTAAGTGGAGATGAAACACAGTCGCTTTCAAAAGTGAAATCACTCGTCTTTTTATTAAATTTCATCTCCGTTGCTTTCTAATTCATATTCAAAAAAATAAATAAATAAATTTTTGATTACATCACGTCTAGCTTTTTAATATCTTACTGAAATAGGGTTATGAGAAAAGATTGAAAAAATGAACATGTTATGTTGAACGCTGTTTGGAAGCCGTTGCAATGTGACGGAAATGCGGTTCGTTGCCCGTCAAATCGACGAATTCGAGGTGAAAAGATATCGCGTCTATCAAGGACGCGATATTCGGTTATTACGTTCGGTCTGCTATTGGTTCTACTCGTTTGGACTTTGGCGCAAGGATATATCAAAATGTGGATGTTTTTCAAGGGATGCTCACTGAAACACGCTACAAAAATCTTAGTAAATGTACCTATACTCACTTTCTTTAGCATAATAATTAATTGGAAACAAGAAAATGACATCTGTAAAAAAATAACGATAAGGATTCTTTCGAAATTTTCTACGAAGAAGATGTATATGAGGAAAGCTATGGGTCCATCTTTCAACCAAAAACTCGTTGTTTTGTGAACAAAAAAGTCAAATACGTTTGGGACATACAGACACTTCAGTTCACTCGTGTAAAGTTTGTACACGTCTAACGTATCCAGTTTCAGCCGTCTAAAACTTAAAATATACATCGACATTAAAGATTCCGAAAGATTCTACGATGAAAATGCTGAATGTCAATCGTTTCACGAACATGCTGGAGGACTAGGGCAGCAAGAAATTAACGAAAAACAACAAAAATACGATCTAACTTTATCCTGATAACAGTGCTACCAGTTTACAAGCTCGATCTTAAAGAGGTAGTTCGTACGCTGATACCTGTAACAGCGTAACAGAAAACTTGATTGTTTTTACTTTGACAAGATTTTCCAATCCATCATCTTCCAGTTCTATGCTATAGTCGTCTTTATGGCTCAATTCTATTTCAATTATTCGTCTGTAGTTATCGCAACCACAACGCTCGCAGTGGCACCAGTGTTTACGAAACCAAAAAATTATTCTCAAATACAATTGTCATAATAAGCTCATAACACAAAATTGTTTACCTATTGATTGTTGGGTTATTGTAGCGATTGTAGCCAGTGACAGTGGTCCGCGGCGGTGTAGGTAAATGGAAATAACTAGAAAGTAAATTATTTGAAAATAAACTTCTTTGCCGTTTCGTAGAGAAAGAGATATTGACTCAGCACCTGGTACCGGACGATATTCTCTGCATCCATCCATGAATCGCAATCGATTAGAACTCCATTAGAACAGCATCGCAAATCTTGTTCAGTCGACGAGTCCATGTTGACGGGCGAAAGCTATCCTATCAATAAAGTAAGACATATCTTATTAAGCCATGGAGGTAGTAGACTGTAACTTTGCTTGTCCCAATTTCGATAGATACCTATCCCCAAAGATGACGCACTTTTTGATTACGAATTACACAAACACCACATTCTATTAACGGGACGCAACTGCTGCTACAGGGTCGACCACAAGGAAATAACATCTTCCTAAAAGCTATGATCATAAGGACAGGTTAATAAAGAATAGTAAATATTTAAATTTACAGAATAAACATTGAATGTCATATAACAGGGTTTATGACTAGCAAAGGAAAACTTATCAGAGCCATTTTATTCCCTAAGCCCATCCATTTTCGTTTCTACGCCGACTTGGTCAAAGCGGCAGGTCTATTTTTGAACAGACAACAAACAGAATGAACAACGAACAACATGAACAAACAGAATGAATGACGATGAATCCTCAAATCACATGGAGTCGCATTCAGGAGATGACTCGTAATGAGGTGGAAGTCAAACCGGAACTGACCGGTCTATTGGTCATGCGGAATCGATTGAAAAAGGAGACGATTCCGGCGATCCGCATCTTGAAAGAAGCCCCCGTTCGGACGGTGATGGGTGACGGGTGACAACCTTAAGACAACCGTCACAGTGAAAAGATTGTCGAAAGATTGTCAAATGATTGATACAGTGCAACAAGTGGAGTCATTCCGGTGAAAGTTACAATTATACCTGCCTCAAATCACGGTACCCAGCATTCCCCAAAGTCCTTTACAACGATCCCCAAATCAAATTTACCGAAATTTACCAATGGAACCGTTTGTGAATTGTCTTTTCTCTATACATTCATAAAAAATAACCGTTAATATGTTGCTGTAACTGATATTCACAATCAGGACTATTGCTTCAGCATGGATGGTCCCAGTTTTAAATTACTTCGCATTCACGATCCGGAACTCGGGAACTGCTTGATAAATGCATTCATCGATGTAAAGTCTTTGCTCGTATGGCCCCAAAACACAAACAACATCTGATTGAAGCCCTACAAAAAATTGGGTATGAAAACTTGCCTTTTTAAAACAAAAAGAAACGGTATTTAAATAATTGAGTGGACAAACTTTTAGACATAAAGTCGCCATGGTGGGGGATGGATGTAACGACTGTGGCGCTCTAAGGACAGCCAACGCTTCTGCAGCCGCTCCTTTTACCTCACAACGTATTCATTTGATTTAGTACAAGATTACAAAAGTTTGAATAACAAGTCTTAAATGTTACCTGCAGTAACGAACATCAGTTTGGTTCCTCTGATTTCAAAAGGACGGACAACACTCGAGACAACACTTGACGCCGCATTTCCTGTTTGCTATTGGAGTTTGTTTCATCGGCTTTGTTGGGACCTTGATGTTTTACTCGATATCAACTTTTTAATTGCTCGCTGCTTGTCACCTATTCATTAACGTTGATAACTTTTCTATTTTGTTAGATATCGACGATCCCCAGTGATTTCCAATGTATGATACGGAATTTGTCAATAACGGTGATACCCTTTTTCATCATCGGCAACACTGATCCGCACAAATATCTTCATCCGCGTAGACACTTGTGGGCATTTTGGCCACTCTTTTCTTTCTTCGCGTTCTTGATATGGCAGTCGCCCGGTTATATTTTTCGAGTTGAACCTGGTGAGTTCATAGTAAACAAAACTATAAAAGATAAATAAATAAAACAAATTTAAAAAAAAAAATAGGTTCGAACCATTCGTTTTCGAAGCGGACAAGAGTCCACCCAACGCTTGCTATGAAGAAACAGCCATTTTCTATTTGATTTGTATCGGCTCCATATTAGTGGCTGTCGTCTTTTCTCCAAGTGAACCCTACAGTCGCAGCTCTTTTTCAAACAGTCAAATTCACACATTAATTTGAATAACAATATAGATTAAATGTAAACAATTAATCAAATACTTATGGAGGTCTTCATGATTTGGCTTTTTGAGGGCATCGTCGTCACGTTTTGCACCATGTTTATTACCAACGAAGGATTCGTGTACTGGTGCAATTTCAAACCTCCACGACATCCGGAATATACGGTTGTTATTTTGGCGTAAGGTGTATTTGACGGCCTGTTCTGCTTCTGCTGGGAGGTAAAAATGAATACAATTTTATTCTGAAAACATTTATAATGAAACAAATGTCAAATAGAAATATTTCATTCGTGAACGCTGGATGGATGTACCACTGGGCTTTGCCGCGTATTAATCGCGTTCGCCGGCCAAGACACCTTTACCAGAAAATTGAAAAAGAATTCAAATCTAAACTGGATTGGCCTAAAATAAATGACAAGGATTTCAATGGTAAAATGAAATATAAGCGACATTTACAGCTAATTTTAACTAAAAAAGCTATTTACAAGATAATTTTTATTCAGATGTTGAACAAAAATCATCGCAAGTAGGAAATTTCTGTCCTAATGTTCCCATTACATGCGGATCTCTTTCAAAGGAGGATAAAATTGTTTCGTTAAATTCTGGAGGTTATCCAGATCTCTACAGTCAAAATGAACTCACGTTATTTAAAACGTTTCACGGCAACCAACGGGACGATTATACGGATAATGGTACAGAGTTCGAGCCAGACAATGATCACGAGAACATTCCATTGACAGAATCAACAGAGGATGTCGAAGACACACCACCCATCAGACACTGTCATCCGATGACGGATGAAGAATGCGAGTACGATTTAATCCCCACCAACTCTTTTCCTACTGGCCGGGTTTTTAATTTTTTAATAGCGCAGAGTTCACCAGTTCAGAGTTTCATGCACCAATCAAACCCTTCCTGTTAATTGTGATGTGAGCCTCCAGGCCCCAAGCAACCCCTGCTTATATTTTCTTACATTCATATTGTAATGTATTACAATAGCTAAAATGTGCTGCTATGAATGAAAGAATTGGAATTTTTTTTACTAAACCAGTAAATAAGCTAAATACAATGTTCCCTATGAAAAAAATGCGTTAATATGTATTAACTTGGCAGTATTTGAGCGAACGCTATTTTAAATGAATAAGCTACTTTTTGATGGGTGAAAATAGAGACAAAATTGATCGTTTTCTTTGAGTTGTACATCTGGACATTGGGAGTTTACTTACACTGAATACACTGGCCTTGCCATTTCAGCTAAATATAGCAGGAGTAATAGCATTTTCTAAGGACTAAGGTGATGTGTGTCTTCATTTAAGTCTGGCGATTGGCGAATAAAAATGTTTGAAAACAGGTCGCCTTTTGGTTGCCTTGTCTCCGTTCAAGTTTTTAGCCGTCCGATTTGGTACACAAACTAACTTAAGAATTACTACTTGAACACGCAAAGCCTCTCTCAGTCGATAAAAGGGAATATTTCAGATTGAGCCTACCTCTTTAGAATGGTGACCGCGAAATATCCAATAAGCTTGATACGAAATTGTCGGATAGTAATGTGTAGTAATAGTTGTCGAAAATCGTGTCCAAATCCTGATAGGAAGCATGAAGTCGTTGGCTGGTGAAGAACGAATTTGGATTCACTGGTTTAGCTGCTCTACCCGCTGCGGACCCAAGGGAGGGACGCTGGGCAGGGCGTGGAGCGTCGGTGGAGCGACCGAAACCGTTGAAGCGGTGTAGTCCTTTAGAAGTCACCAGTTGACTGAAGGCAGTCGACAAGACTGCACTGTCCCCATCACAGATCACAACGTAGAACGTTGGATAGCGCATAAGTACATTGCCGACGGTGACTTCAACCACATCTTCTATATCCGAGGCAGCTTCTAAATCTCCGAGACCTCCAGCAGGACAATGACCTCGCTTTTGCTTCCCAGATCCTGTCGTAGTTTATGGGCTATTTTTGCCACCGCATTCAATAGGATAATATTGGCACCATTCTTCCGTTAATTTTCGGGTGACGTGATCAATTGCTGACCGATAACATTCGCCAGTCAATACGCCCGCTAGGCCAGGAGGCAGGAGCCAACATAACTATAGGAGATATCATTAAGGAAAACTGTGCAGTGTACATTTTGATATTTTAGAAATTGTTACAAAAATATTACCATCGATTCCACTGCAGTGGCCTGACATGCTGTGGCTAAATGACTGTGGGTGGTCTGGTCTTGCGTACGACTGGATGTTGACGGACGTCGATGCTGCTGACGCAAGTCGACTCTCCGTGGACGAAAATTAAAATGAAAACAACCGTTCCTGGCTGGAATAGTGATTGTAGAGTTGGAAGAAACCGGTGCCTGGTTTGGCTGTTGTTGTTGTGTGCAGGCAGAATTCAGTCCTTCCTATGGCTGCACCACTTGCCCAAACCGGATAAAATCTCTTGAGAGCAAACACCTCTGCACTCATTAGAAATAGTTGGTCAAAACCATTTTATAATAAAAAAAGAGGAGAACTGACCTTACAATGGGATTTGATGAGCAAAGATCTGCATTCATAGGTGAAATCACTTCCCCATGATCCATGCTCACCCTCCATGTTGAGCACAACAAGGGCACAATAAGGCTACTGAGGTCTTGAGATTTATCACCATCCACAACTCTTTAGCTCCGCTCAGAGTACTTAATCCCTTTGTTGTGTGTTTGATTGGGAAAGCCACTGGGAAATTATGGTGGGATGGTGATGAGCAACCAGGGCTAGATGCTGATGGGAACCTCCTCTAAACAGTAAACACAGAGTCTGACATCATTTAAAAGGTATCACCAGTAACACAAGAGAACAGGATTGTTGAGGTAATTCAAGGCTCCTGGGTTCCTCCAGCAATCCCAATATTACATCACAATGGCTCTTTGTATTGAAACAAAGTTCTGTTTGTTAATATCAAATGGAAACTTACAGAATGACAGCTTTAAAAACTTTAAAATAAGTTCTTCAGATGATATAACATTGGATTTTACAAAATCAATGATTTCAATGTATAGATTTGGTGGTAATGAGTATTTTCTGACAGAAAAAATCTTTTCTCTTCAAGATCTTTTGTCAACCATTCTCTTAAATTTAGTTTTAGGTAAGCTGGGTAGGGTAAAGCAGAACTTAAACTTGTTCTCGATCAGCCATCTGTACCTAATGCACTGCTGGATTTAAGAATTGGAAAGTTGTAGCGATTCTGTCATAAAGTAAACTGACTATCCTGAGGAACTAATTTCAAAATGCTTTCAAATGACGATTTAAACAGTTTCAAAACAAAGAAAAACTACAAATATTTAAACCCCAGATAAATAAACTCAAGAGAAAATTTCTCTGTTACCATGATGAGTTGAAGGATTAACAACATTGATATTCCTGTTCCTACAATTATTGGCTGAACTGAATAAGTGTGTTCATTATGAAGTTTGATTGCGTAATCTGTCTGATCTATAGTTGGATTTCTTCAATATTAACCTCTGGGTCATGTGGTGGTACATCTGTTAAACAAGAAAAGCAGTAATTTTAAACACAAGTGTCATTTACATTTGAAGATACATAATTTGAAGTTTGTTATTACCAAGTAATAGGCTGGGAATTGCTATTGCAGTCAATTTCATTTCTGGTTGTTTCCCATTCACAGTACACATATAGATTTTCCTAAAATCAAAGTGCTTAGAGCACACTTTTCTTTTGGCACTTAAATTAAATAAAAACCATTCCACTACATGAGCGAAAATTTATTTTGTCGAGGAAAAACTAAAATAAAAATCCGTTCGAACTGTAGCTCCTATAGTTCCGTGATGATCTGTCGGCTGCTAACAAATGGCTACTGCTGAAAAATGGAGGGGGTTAATCCTGCATAAAATTAGAAATTACTTAATGAAGGATAATCGATATAATTGCCATATGAATTGAACATTGTTGGCAAAAATAAAGATATTAAATTTAATTTAATCAATTTGATTTATCGCAATTGAAATAAAATGAAATTAAGCAAAAATAAGCAGTGAGCAATCGGAAGAAAACCTATATAAAGACCAGCGTTTAATGAGATACTCATAGTTTCAATTGCTTCTTTCGAACGATAATAATTGAAAAAACTCTGAACTGAGTCTCCATTTAATAAGGCTAACTAAAGTTAATATGGCCCGTGGAATATTGTCAAAAATGCGAAGACTAGCAGCGCGAAGACTAACCCGAAATGAGGAAAAAAGAGCCATATTTATAGCTAAGCACTTGATGAGAGCTCTCTTCATATTAAAACCGAAACTCGTTGATTTCTTCAGATCTTGGGGATTACCTCAATGGAAAGGCGAAGACGCGTCTAAGATCATGAAAAGAATGATTGCCTATAACAAAGAAATACCTCATTTCATGTCTAGTACCAGTTCTAGCGTAGAAGAAAATATAGCGATCATTCGAAAAGCTATTTACGGACGAAACAAGACCTGTCACGGAGACCTACCTGTTGTTTTGAGAGAATGGAAACCTATACTACGCGCCTGGATTAGGCTTTCCTACCTAATTGGAGCTTATTCTCTGGTCAAAAGACTCCGTAAAATGATGAGAACATTGGGTACCGCAAATCCCCCAAAGCCGTACACCGTGTCATTCGAAACTATTTTCATGAGCGTTTTTTCCGAACGCACCAACAAGTGGACTGAAGCAAAAATGTGTGCCGCAATCGCTATAGGTCACGTTTTGTACGATGCGTTTCTTGGTGATGTGGCGGATTGCGCAAGAAATTTCATAGATTCGAATTCTATCAAAGCAAATTGGACCTCGCAGATGGATTTTTACGAGGATGGGAACTTAATTTTGGATCAATGCTGCGCCGACGATTTCGTCGTTCCACCTGGGACAGCAGATGAAACCGATTTGATTCAGAAGCTTAAACGAGTAATGGATGGGCGAAATGCCGTAAGTCACGATCAATACAGGAATATCTTTTATAACTGGGAAAGATATCTCAACGACGCTGTGTATTTTCTAGTAGCGATTCGCTGTCCAGTTGCAGCTGCTAGAGCACAGTTACGCCTCGATCAGCTAATCGCCGCCAAAGTTAAAGCTGAGACGCAGATGGCAGCAGTAAATAATCATATTCCTCTATCTCGTCTTTCTAGAAAGAGAACAACTTCGCCCAACTTAGGTAAAAGGATTAGATCCCTACTCAGACGTCGACTGAAGCGACGTGTCCGGAAGATTCTTCAGTAATGGGCCGGCTTTTTGGATTGAATTAAGTTCAACTTGTAGTTTTGACATGATTGAGAACTCAATTCTTTCTCTGATTTTCTTTGATATTCTGCTGTCACTTGTCATGTATGACTCTAAAATTCAAAATACAAAAATTTAAATAAAAATGTTCCGTGTAAGTTTGTCTCTTATTCCATGCTAATAAAGCTATTAAAAATAAATATCTACTCCAAGATTTAATAAGATTTAATAAGAATAAAACTAATTAAACAAATCACGACGAAATCACGACGAAAGGAGGAAAACACGTGTAAAGGACTAAAGGTAAAGGCGTGATTTGTTCGGTCAA
>Ga0208053_1000344_pt1 | contig 11224 bp, 9 predicted proteins | sample LakMenEpi20May10_FD_150719 | JGI IMG/M metagenome (GOLD analysis project Ga0208053, IMG submission 150719) | Freshwater microbial communities from Lake Mendota, WI - 20MAY2010 deep hole epilimnion (SPAdes) | ecosystem: Environmental > Aquatic > Freshwater > Lake > Epilimnion/Euphotic zone ... | reverse complement strand
TTGTCAGGCACTTCTTACCGCACCAACACCTGCTGATTACACAGCTGCTTAAACTTACGCCTTACCAAACCGTCTTTCACGCTCAGCATAAATCTCAATTGCTCGCCAAAGGGTGCGCCTATCTGCATCTGGCCAAAGCACATCTAAGAAAACCATCTCAGCATAAGCTGATTGCCACATCAAGAAATTACTTGTTCGCTGCTCCCCTGATGATCTTAAAAATAGGTCAACATCTCGCATTTGTGGCGCGTATAAATACTTACTAATTGATTTCTCAGTTAACGCATCTGGTTTAATTTTTTTGCGCATTGCATCTTTGGCAATTGCAACTGCCGTATCTAACATCTCTGCCCTACCACCATAATTAACACACATATTTAAAGTTAAAACTTTGTTGTTTTTCGTTAACTCCTCAGCGTCCCTTAATTCCTTTATAACACCTTTCCATAACCTTTTTTCTCTTCCCACCCAGCGAATTTTCACACCTAGCTCATTCATTTCATCCCGGCGTTTACGCAAAACTTGATTGTTAAACTCCATTAGGAATTTAACCTCCTCCGGGGATCTGCGCCAGTTTTCTGTTGAGAAGGCGTAAGCGCTTAACTCTTTTACGCCAATTTCAATCGCGCCATGGACCATATCTAGCAGCGCAGCTTCACCTGCTTCATGCCCAGCAGTTCTTGGAAGGCCTCTTAACTTTGCCCATCTGCCATTGCCATCCATAACCAGTGCAACATGTTGCGGAATTTGTTTTGGATCAATTTTTGGTGGTTTAACTCCACTGCGATGTGGAGCAGGGGGCGTAACAGATTTCTTAGATGATTTAGATTTAGCTTTTTTAACCACGGCTAATTCTCTCAACTAATGGCAGAGAACGTAAACCGCGCTCTAGGTGCCACTGCAGATATGCGGCAATTAAGCCTGACGCCTCGTTGCGGTTTTTTGCCTCACTCTTTACCGCTGACTCCCAGTCACCAGTTAATAGGTGCGCCATTAAATCCAAGGTTGCCTGAGCAGGTGATGCGGATGCTGATGGTTTACAGGCTGGGCATACCAAACCACCACCTTGGAGTGAGAAAAACTTATGTGGTCCTGGTGCATCACATCTTGAGCAAATTGTTAATGATGGTGCATAACCTGCAACTGATAATGAACGGAGTAAATAAGCATCTAATATCAAAGATGCATCATATTTTTTCTCAGCTAAAACCTTTAAGGAACCACTTACAAGTAGAAATTGTTGAAGGGCTGGCTCATGCTCTGCCTGAGTAAATCGCTCCGCCGCCTCAAGGATTGCACTTGCAACTGTCCAACTTTGGTAATCACTAGATAAAACATCGCCATAATTTTCAATACTTACTACCTGAGTAATCGTGTCAAAGGTGCGCCCGGTATAGAGCTGCAAATCAACATAACTTGCTGGCTCAAGACGTGCGCCAAATCTTGATTTAGTTCTTCTTACACCCTTTGCCACAGCTTTGATCCGGCCATGGTTTTTTGTGAACAGAGTAATTATTCGATCTGCTTCACCAAGTTTTTGGGTGCGCAGCACAATCGCCTGATCACGGTATAAAGACATACCCCTAAGTTACTAGAGGAGTAAGACAGAGCTGGTTAGCGAACTGCGCGATTGATTGAGGAGATAACAGCCTTTAACGCAGCAGTTGTTGTACTTGGGTCAATTCCAACTCCCCAATAAACCTGCCCAGCAATTTCACACTCAAGGTAGGCGGCAGCTTTTGCATCTCCACCTGCAGAAAGTGCGTGCTCGTAATAATCCAAAACTCGCAGCGCAAGCTTTGGCTCATGAGCATTAACAATTGCCACAAATGCTGCAATTGGTCCATTGCCTTTGCCAGATAACTTCTTGGAAACACCGCCATCTAACAACTCAATACTTAGATCAACATCCTGATCCATTTGTGAGCTTTGAGAAAGTCCAGCTAATTTAAATCTGCCCCATTGATTGTTTTTTGCTGGCAAATACTCATCCTCAAATGTATTCCACATCGCCTCAGGTGAAACCTCACCACCTTCAGAATCTGTTAATGCTTGAATTACTTGGCTAAATTCAATCTGCAATCTTCGTGGCAGATCTAGTTGGTGTTCATGCTTCATTAAATATGCCACTCCACCTTTACCAGATTGGCTATTGACCCTAATTACCGCCTCATAGGAGCGGCCAATATCCTTTGGATCAATAGGTAAATATGGAACAGCCCAAGTGAATTTATCTCGTGCAACTCCAGCAGCTGCTGCATCCTTATCCATGTGCTCAAAACCTTTTTTAATTGCATCTTGATGTGAGCCAGAAAAAGCAGTGAATACTAAATCCCCACCATATGGATGACGCTCTGGCACGCGCAATTGATTGCAATACTCAACAGTTCTTCGGATTTCATCAATATCTGAGAAATCAATCATTGGATCAATGCCATGGGTAAGAAGGTTAAGTCCTAAGGTAATTAAGCAAACATTTCCAGTTCGCTCACCATTACCAAATAATGTTCCTTCAATTCGATCAGCACCTGCAAGGTAGGCAAGCTCTGCAGCTGCAACGCCTGTGCCACGATCATTGTGTGGGTGCAAACTTAAAACCACACTGTCGCGATACTTCAAATTTCGATGCATCCATTCAATTGAATCTGCATAAATATTTGGAGTTGCCATTTCAACAGTTGCCGGAAGATTCATGATTGTTTTCCAGGCAGGAGTTGGCTTCCAGATGTCATTGACCGCATTACAAACCTCAACGGCAAACTCAAGCTCTGTTCCAGTGTATGACTCAGGTGAGTACTCAAATGAGACCAAAGTATCTGGCACGGTTTTAACTAAATCTAAACAGATCGCAGCACCTTCAGTTGCAATCCTCTTAATTCCCTCTTTGTCTTGTCCAAAAACAACCCGGCGTTGCAAGGTTGAGGTTGAGTTATAAAGATGAACGATTGCCTGCTTTGCCCCTTTAATTGACTCAAAGGTTCGTTCAATCAATGGCTTTCTTGCCTGCGTTAAAACTTGGATCACAACATCATCAGGAATTAACTTTTCTTCAATAATTTTGCGAATGAAATCAAAATCAGTCTGGCTTGCAGCGGGAAAGCCAACCTCAATCTCTTTATAACCCATCTTTACCAATAACTTAAACATGGCTAATTTGCGGTTGGCATCCATTGGGTCGATCAATGCTTGATTGCCATCTCGAAGATCAACTGAACACCACTTTGGTGCTTTGGTGATCGACTTACTAGGCCAGGTGCGATCTGTTAATCCACCATTATTTGGAAATGGATTAAATGGCGCATAGCGCGATTTCGGCATTGGTGATTTGCTTTGTTCTGGAAAGTTACTCATTTCAAATATTCTCCTCGTCGGTTAAAAGTGGTCTACCGGTGTGACCGACCTCCGCGACGAGGGGACCGGTTACTTGGCCCCGCCGCGGCAGATAAGAAGGAGTGATGACAGGCGCAATGAAGAGTTAAGTAATGAGGTAGCACCTGTGATTAACATGGCTCAAGGTTAACTCACCTTTAAGAAATAAACAAAATTAGCGGTAAAAACCATTCTAATTTTTTGGCAAACTGCCTATCGTTTAGCCATGTCGCTAGATACATCCAAGCCTTACTCAGCCCCAAGGCCAGCGGAGTATGCACAAATTCCGCAACCCATCATGCGCAATCAATGGCTTAGGAATCCAGAGTTGCCAGGTCCAAATCCAATTTTCTCTGACTTAATCACCGCAACCTTCATGATTGATACGCCAAAGTTCTTACTAAAAATGCAAAGAAAATATGGAGATAGCTGTTCATTCTTTTTGTCGAGAAGATTGTTTGTGGGCTTGTTTTCCCCGGCAGCGGTGCATGAGGTAACTGTTGCACAGCAACATAATTTTGTTAAAGGTGTGGGCTTTGCCAGAATGAGAAAGGTTCTTGGTGAAGGATTGCTTACAAATGAGGAGCCGATTCATCTAGCTCACCGGCGAATGATGCAACCACCGTTTCACCACGGTAATTTGGATTCATATGTTGCCCTTATGCATGAGCTGGTGAATCAGCACACTAATGCATGGAAAGATAAGAAGAGCATTGAATTAGCCCCAGAGATGATGGCCTTAACACTAGAAATCGTTTCTCGATGTTTGTTTGGTCTTGACTCCCATCAATACACCCAAGCGATTGCTGAGTCTATGGAGGTGGCTATTGATCGAATTGAAAGAACAATGCTGCCTGGACTAGATCGCTTTGATAAATCTGGAATTAAATACTTTAAAGAGTTTGAACAAGCCTCAGATCGATTGGTTGAGATCGCAGAGGCAATCATAAAGAAGCGGGTTGAAAGTCAGCAAAAGAAAGATGATGATCTGCTTGGGATCTTGTTACAAATGCAAGGGGCTATCTCAATTGATCACATCAGAGATGAAGTCCTCACCCTTATTTTAAGTGGACATGAAACAACTGCAAATGTAATGAGTTGGGCCTTTTCATACCTATCTAAAAACCCACAGATTCGAAAAGCATTAGAGGATGAGGCAGATCAGGCATCTTGGATAACTGAAAACCGCGCACCTACATACCAAGAGTTAGAGGATTCTTCCAAGGTTGCTTCCGCAGTATTGCAAGAGACGATGCGTCTTGCACCTCCAGTTTGGGTAGCACCAAGAATTGCAACCGTTGATTGCGAGATTGATGGCGTGAAGATTCCAAAAGGTGCTCATGTATTAGTTAGTCAGTATGTAACACATAGAAATCCAAGGTTTTTCCCAGAGCCACAAAAATGGGATCCAAATCGGTGGCTTGATGCTGAGTTTGAAAAATCACTTCCACGTGGTGCTTACTTCCCCTTTGGTGGTGGAAGTCGTAAATGTCTAGGCGAATATTTTGCCCTTGCAGAGGCTCGTTTAATTTTATTAATGGTGGCAAAAAACTTCAGATTAGATGGAGGTTTTCCAAAGGCCCAGCCTAGAGCCACCTACCGCCCAAAGGGTGGGGTTAAGAACAAGGTATTGAATCGTTAGTTAAGTGAAAAAGATGGATACTCATCTGTTACCAACAACAGCGCATATCCATAAAGGCGATTCCAATAAGCAATTACCTTAACCACCTCTTCAGCTCTTTCAACTGGATAGTGGCCTTTAGTAATTACAGTTAGCCAGGCAATAAATGTCAGTACTAATGCGTAAATCGCATAGACAATGCCAAGTAGATATAGCGGAATTGCTAGAAACCACTTAACTAATGGCATCCATGGTGACAACTTCTTTCCGCCCTCAATCTCTGGATAAATCAGGCGCACCTTTTGATTTGCCTCAATTGATGGGTACTCATCGGTTAAAACTAGTAAATATGCACTTACCCGATTACTTAACTCAAGTAATGCTTTATTGAAAGCTAAAACATATGATGGATAGACATTACGAAACAATAAAGATAGGACTACTGGTAGGAATAGGAAGCCGCCAATTACTCCTGGCAGATTGTCGGCAAAAGACGAGAAGCTGCTTAAGAAAATCAAAACTGGAACCACCAGTATCACTCTAAATAATGCGGTGTTCTTATCGCGGTTATCTAAATCAACATGAATCTCTGTAAGTATTTGATTGCTCATGGCTTAATCCTACCTATAGAACTGGCAAATACCTGCTTAATTCATAGGCGCTGACCTGCTTACGGTACTCATCCCATTCAGCCCGCTTATTCCGCAATACATACTCAAATACATCATCACCAAGTGTTTTCTTTACCAATTCACTCTTTTCCATTGCAATGATCGCCTCCGCTAAATCTGTTGGCAATGGGGTTGGATTTAGATTCTCCTGCAACTCATACTTGCCCTCAACGCCAGCAATTCCAGCGGCAATGATCACAGCAAATGCTAAGTAAGGATTGCATGCAGAATCTGGGGATCTAATCTCAATTCGAGTTGATGCTTCTTTTTTAGGTTTATAAGTTGGAATTCGAACCATTGCATTTCGATCAACCTGGGCCCAGGTGGCATAAGCCGGTGCTTCACCTCCGCCACTTAATCTCTTATATGAATTAACCCATTGATTGGTAATTGCAGTTATCTCAGAGGCATGCTTAATGATGCCGGCGGTAAAAGACCTGCCAATCTTTGAAAGCTGCATTGGTGCACCCTCTTCATAAAATGCATTTCGCTCCCCTTCAAATAAAGAGATGTGAGTATGCATTGCAGAGCCAGGTTGATTAGTAAATGGCTTTGGCATAAAGGATGCATAAAAACCTTGATCTAATGCCACCTCCTTCACAACATGTCTAAATGTCATGATGTTATCTGCAGTTGTTAAAGCATCTGCATACCTCAAATCAATCTCCTGTTGACCAGGACCACCTTCATGGTGTGAAAACTCAACTGAGATTCCCATTGCCTCTAATATTGTGATTGCTTGTCTTCTAAAATCATGTCCAACTACCGATGGTGTGTGATCAAAGTAGCCAGCTGAATCAACTGGAACTGGCTCAAGGCCTGGCTTTGGTTCATCTTTAAATAAGAAAAATTCAATCTCAGGATGTGTGTAACAGGTGTAACCAAGCTTTGCCACTTTCTCAAGTGTTTGACGTAATACTCGTCTTGGATCAACTGATGCAGGTGTGCCATCAGGCAATGAGATATCACAAAACATTCGAGCAGCCCCTGGTGATTCAGTTCGCCAAGGAAGAATTGAAAAGCTTGCAGGATCTGGCTTTGCCAACATATCTGACTCTGTTACTCGAGCAAATCCTTCAATAGCAGAGCCATCAAATCCAATTCCCTCGGCAAATGCATTTTCTAACTCAGCAGGTGCAATTGCTACAGATTTTAAAAAGCCTAAAACATCAGTAAACCAAAGTCTGACAAATCGAATATTGCGCTCTTCTAAAGTGCGCTGCACAAATTGCTGTTGCTTGGTTAAATCACTTGGGGAGGTCATGGGGATATTAAAGCGGGCAATGATTACGGCAATGTTAACTGGCAAAAATCACCAGCCATGAGCGTTTAGATTGCGAAAAACTCCGATGAATCAACATTTGTGCTCGCCGGCACGCTCTTTGTCACAACCATATTCGCAGCAATCTTTACCCCATTACCAACTGAGATATCACCAAGAACTCTGGCACCTGCCCCAATAACAACATTATTACCAATTGTTGGATGGCGCTTTCCACTGCCACCAGTGCGAGCGCCCAAAGTAACATCGTGATAAATCATTACATCATCACCAACTATTGCAGTAGCTCCGATTACCACTCCCATGCCGTGATCAATGAAAAATCTTCGACCGATCTTGGCTGCTGGGTGGATCTCAATGCCAGTGACAGCTCTTATCCAATTAGAGTAAATTCGTGCCAGCAGCTTTAGTTTTAGGTTCCAAAGAAGATGAGCAATTCGGTATCCCCAAACAGCATGCAGCCCTGGGTAGGTAAGGATTACCTCAAGTGAGTTACGTGCAGCAGGATCCTGCCGCAGTGCTGCCTTGATATCTTCGTTTATTCGTCTTAACAATTTAGTTCATCAAATCTTGGAACAAAATTGTTGATAGATAACGCTCACCAAATGATGGAATTATCACCACAATGGTTTTGCCATCAAACTCAGGACGTTGTGCAACTTGGTGTGCAGCCCAAAGCGCAGCACCTGATGATAAGCCGGCCAAGATTCCCTCTTGGGTTCCAGCAAGGCGGGCATACCTAACACCATCATCTGCTTGTGCATCTAAAATTTCATCATAAACAGAGCGATCTAAAACTGGTGGAACAAAGTTTGCACCAATTCCTTGGAATGGATGCTTTCCTGGCTCTCCACCATTTAACAAAGGTGATGCAGCAGGTTCAACACCAAATACCTTAATCGCAGGATTTTTTGACTTTAACAATTGGCCAACACCGGTAATTGTTCCGCCAGTTCCAATTCCAGCAACAACAGCTGCAACTGTGCCATCGGTATCTCGCCAGATCTCCTCACCTGTGGTTCTGCGGTGAATATCTGGACCTGCTTGGTTTTCAAACTGGCGAACTAAAACTGCGCCTGTATCTTTCAATGATTCAGCCTTCGCTACCGCACCCTTCATTCCTTCAGCTGCTGGTGTCAGAATTAATTCAGCACCAAAGGCGCGAAGTAATGCTTTGCGCTCACTAGACATTGACTCTGGCATAGTTAAAATAGTTTTATATCCTCTGGCTGCGCCAACCATGGCAAGTGCAATACCGGTATTTCCGCTAGTTGCTTCAACAATTGTTCCCCCTGGCTTTAACTCACCAGATTTCTCAGCCGCATCAACCATTGCAATTCCAAGCCGGTCTTTCACGGTTGAGGTTGGGTTATAAAACTCAAGCTTTGCTAGAACGGTCGCCTTTGAGTTGGTCATAATCTTGTTTAACTTCACCAACGGGGTATTGCCATAAACCTCAGTAATATTGTTATAAACCTTCATTGTTTTCTCCTTGTTAGTTAAATGTTTTGGATTGGATAAATACGAGTAGAGCTAGAAATGCGATAAAGCTAAGTAAAGAGTTAAATTAGCAACAACAAGAGGTGGCGCGGTGAAAATCCACTACCCGGCGACGGGTGAAGTACCAACGGTTGATTCCAATAAGTTGGTTAAGTGAGGCAGCCATGGGTAAATAGTAGGAAAGAAAGATTGGTATTGCTAATTGCAAATGATTTGCGTGTTTTTAAATCTAGCGCAAACTCATCTTAAGACTCACGCCAATGTGATGTAATCGGCAATCTGCGATCCTTACCAAAGGCACGGCTTGAGATCTTGGTTCCTGGTGGATACTGGCGCCGCTTGTACTCAGCCCGATCAACTAAACCAACCACCCGATCAACTAATGCAGCATCAAAGCCGGCAGCTAAAGCAGCACTTCGACCACCATCTTGGTCAATATAGATCTGCAGAATCTGATCCAAAATCTTGTAATCAGGAAGTGAATCGGTATCTTTTTGATCAGGACGAAGTTCAGCACTTGGCGCTTTATTAATTGAGCTAACTGGAATTGGCGGGGTTTGCCCTTGCAGGATTGCCAACTCATTTCGCCACTTAGCTAATTGCCAAACCTGGCTCTTATATAAATCCTTAATTGGTGCAAAACCGCCAACTGCATCTCCATACAAAGTTGAGTAGCCAACTGCTAACTCAGATTTATTTCCAGTTGCAAGTACTAGATGCCCCTCTTGATTTGATAACCCCATCAAGGTGATGCCGCGAACTCTGGCCTGCAAATTCTCCTCGGCAACTCCAGATAGGTGAAGATTTTCAATCAAATTACCCACCATCGGTTGGATCTCAATTATTCGATAATTTAAACCAATGTTTATTGCCAACTCTTTGGCATCCGCTAAGGAGTGATCAGATGAGTACTTACTAGGAAGTGCCACACCATAAACCCGATTACCACCAATTGCATCGGCGGCAAGGGCTGCAACAAGGGCTGAATCAATTCCTCCGGATAATCCCAAAATCACCGATTTAAAATTATTCTTTTCAACATAATCTCTTAACCCAATTACTAGCCCCTGCCAGATCTCATCCTCATCACCTAATCTTCTGGCCACCCCTGGAACATTTGCTTTGTATTTAGGAAGTGGAGTGTTTGAAATAATTAAATCAGGATCACTACTTGCAAGCTTCACCTCTAGATCAATAATCATTAAGCCATCCTCAAATTGAGGGGCTCTTGCGATTAATTCACCTTGAGAGCCAACCACAATTGTGTCGCCATCAAAAACTAAATCATCCTGGCCACCAGTCATATTTACATATGCCAGGGGTGCACTTAATTCAATCGCGCGCTGTTGCACCAAAGCCAATCTGGCATCATCTTTATTTGCCTCAAATGGTGAACCGTTGGGAACAAGAAGTAATCCAATATTTCGCTTTGCCAACTCGGCAACTGGCCCACCTGATTGCCAAATATCTTCACAAATGGCAACACCAATATCAACTCCGGCTACTCGAACCACAAGTGAGTGATTGCCTGGTGCAAAATTTCGATACTCATCAAAGACGCCATAATTTGGCAGGTGGTGCTTGATATAGGTTGCCAAAATCTCACCACGGTAAATAACAGCAACACAATTTTGTGGTCGTCCTGAGGATGACTGGCCTAGATAGCCAACTAATAAGGTTAAATCCCCATTGCCCTCTTGATTAATCCGTAGCGCCAGCTTTTCTACCGCAGCTATTGATGCTGCTCTAAATGATGCTCGGTTAGCTAAATCCTCAACTGGATATCCAGTTAAAACCATCTCTGGAAAAACTATTAATGTCGCACCAGCATTTGTAGCATCAAATGCGTATTTGGAAATTAGATCAGCATTCTTATCAAGATCCCCAACTGTTGGGTTGATCTGCGCTAACGCAATTCGAATCTGGCCACGGCTACTCACTTTTCAAGAGTACCTCAGGTGGCGCACCTGGTGGGAGTTGAGTTAAAGTAGGGCTACCTAGCAAAGACAGGGACCGGAAAAGCTCGGCCTTGATCTAAAGGAGTAAGTCATGAGTAATGCCCATAACCTTAGGGTTTCAATTGCTGATTTAGCGGCGAAGAAAAAGAGCGGGCAAAAGTGGGCGATGTTGACCTGCTATGAACAGATCACCGCTGAGATTTTTGACCAAGCAGCTATTCCAGTATTACTAGTTGGTGATTCAGCTGGTAATAATTTCCTAGGTTTTGAAAACACCATTCCAGTTGAGGTTGACCATTTAATTCCAATGGCGAAGGCGGTGGTATCGGCTAGTAAATCTGCGATGGTGGTAGCTGATTTTCCATTTGGCTCCTATGAGAGCTCACCTGTTCAAGCACTTGAAACTGGAATTAGATTTTTTAAAGAGGCACAGGTTGGCGCAGTAAAGCTTGAGGGTGGGGCGAAGGTAATTCCACAAATTCAAAAGTTAATTGCTGCAGGTATTCCAGTGATGGGGCATATTGGTTTAACCCCGCAATCAGTTCATGCCCTAGGTGGTTTTAAGGTGCAGGGGCGAGGAGATGATGGGCAGCGAATTATTGATGATGCACTCGCCTTGCAGAGAGCTGGAGTCTTTGCGATTGTGCTTGAGGCGGTACCGGCAAAACTCGCAGCTGAGATAACCAAACAATTAAGTATTCCAACAATTGGCATTGGTGCCGGTGTTGATTGTGATGCCCAGGTTTTAGTATGGACCGATTTGATGGGACTAACTGCCAAGATGCCAAAGCTTGCCAAGGCGTATCGAAATTTAAGGAAAGAG
>Ga0208053_1000343_pt1 | contig 11235 bp, 10 predicted proteins | sample LakMenEpi20May10_FD_150719 | JGI IMG/M metagenome (GOLD analysis project Ga0208053, IMG submission 150719) | Freshwater microbial communities from Lake Mendota, WI - 20MAY2010 deep hole epilimnion (SPAdes) | ecosystem: Environmental > Aquatic > Freshwater > Lake > Epilimnion/Euphotic zone ... | reverse complement strand
CTATGAATAACTTTGATATAACATACAGTGACGGAACTATAGATACAGTTAAGCGTGTAACTCGCACTAAGTTAAAGGACTTAATTGTACTACAACAGAAACTCCTCTACTTTTTTCTTACTCATAATGCTAATGTCGGGGCTTGTGTTGCTGATGATGCGTGTTGGAGTGTAATTGAAACTACATCTAAATTACTAGCAGTAGTTGGAGATGGAGCAGTCAAGTTAGAGTTACTTGAGGATAATTTAGAACAGTTAAGTAATATATTCTTCACTACATCTACACCTGAAGAAATAGCTCAATACACTAATATCGGTAAGATGATTGAAGCTGAAACATGGTACAAGCCATCTCTCATCAGTCAGTTACATCAACTTAATTATCGAGGAGATAGTGGTGAAGCAATAAAAAAAATGACACAGGAACAACCAGAAGTTCCTACGCTATAGATTTAGCGGCATTAATTGAGATATATGGTGGTGTTGAGAATGCACTACTACTAGTTAACTCACTAGATGATCTGGAGATACATGATCTGATTAATCAGACAACTGAGTTACGTAAAGATCCATCAGTTCGAGATGCTGAGGAAGTAGAAAGAGATTGGAATGATTATGTTATTAATAATGATCTAGATCAGGAGATAATCGTAGACGGTAAGAAAACAAGTATAAATCAATTAATGGGGTTCTAATGGATCAATATAATCAAGACGTTAACATTAACTTCCAAGGTGAAGATAATATAAGTGGAGTTATTGATAAAGTTAATGAGAAAGTTGGTTCATTACAATTCAAGATAATGGCACTTAACATAGGGTTAGGTGCATTTGGTAAACAGTTATTTACTAACTCTGATAACTTAGCTAAGTTTACTAAGGTTCTTGGTACAACTGATGTTCTATTAAATAAGACATTTGCAGTAACTGGAGTAGTTAAAGTATTCTCAATACTAGGAACTGGTATTAATGATGCGAAAGCTAACTTAGATGGATTTAATGATGGATTGAAAGCAATGCAAGCTAGTGGACTTGATATTGGCATTATTAAGCAATTCACGCAATTACAAGATGCAGTATTAGGAAGTCGTAATGCTCTAGATTCATTTAGTTTAACTGCATTAACTACATTTAATAGATTCAATAAAGTTAAATCAGAAGTAGCTACATTGTTTCCTGAGAATGATCCATTTATTAAGAATCTATCTACTAGTATTCAGAAACTAGTTAATGAGGATCTTAAAAATGCAGTAACTAGTATTGACGCATTAAAAGCTAGTTATGAAGCTGCGTCGTCTGGTTTTACTGAAGCTGCTGATAACCAAGCTGTAATGACAGCAGGACTTAAATTAGCTAAAGCTGGTGGTGCTGATACTGGAGCAACTATGAAGGTACTTGCTCAAACTATTAGTGCTTATAATCTGAGTGCTGGTGATGCAACTAAAGTTAGTGCAGTTCTAAATCAAACTGTACAATTAGGTGTAACTACAATACCAGAATTAAGTAATGGTTTTGCTCAAGCAGCAGTAACAGCTAACGCAGCTAAGATTAAATTGCAAGAGTTAGGTGCTGCTGTAGCAACATTAACATTAAAAGGTTTTGACACAAACAGTGCATTAACAGGTATTGAATCATTATCGCGCGTAATTATCAGCAAAACTCCTCAAGCTGCTGCTGCATTGCGAGAATTACGTGATGAAGGTGGTAAACCAATTAGATTTGACATCAGTGAAATTAAAGCAGATGGATTAACTAAATCATTACAGCGATTAAATATAGCAGCTAAAGGTAATGCTGAAGTATTACGTGAAATAATTCCTGAAGCTACTGCATATAATACTGCTCTAGCATTAATGTCTAATAACTCTGAGAAATTAGATGAATTTACTCAGAAGATGTTTGATGTTAGTAAAACAGGTGAAGTTGCACGTAAAGCATTAGATAGTGTATTTGGAATTAAATTAAATAACCAAGCTGAAACATTCGATGCAATTGTAAATAGAATAACTGAACAATTCATACAATTTGGTGAACAGTTAGCTCCATTCTTTGACACTGGAGTTAAAGCATTAGAAACGTTCACTAAAACATTATCTGGAATTAGTCCAGAAATGAAGAAGACTATAGCATCAATATTGCTAGGTCAATTAGCATTTAATAAAGTAACTGATACTATTGGTATTTTAGTTGGAACTGTAACTAAAGCATTCTTAGCATATCAAGGTTTGCGAGTAACCTTGATGTTCATGAATGGAACTATAGGTGAACAAGTTACTATACTTAAGTTACTATGGACTAATAATGCAGGTTTAATTCCAATATTAAAACAGTTAATTGGAATAGATCAATCTAGATTATTACTTAACGCTGCGTTAAATAAATCAGAACTTGATTTAATAACAACTAAGGTTGCTAATACTGCTGCTACTAATGTTAATACTGCGGCTGCATTAAGTAACGCAGTTACAACAGGTAAGTTAATTGAAGTTAATGGATTACTTGGTAAATCATATATTACCAATAACTTATTAACTAGAGTTTTATATACAGATGTAGGACAAGCAATAACTACTTTAATTACTAAAACTAAAGACTTATATGTAGCTCAAATTGCATTAAATAAAGCATCAATAGCATCAGGTAATTTATTACCTACATTTAGTGCAATAGGAACATCATTAACTGGATTAGGAACTAATTTAAGTAGTTTATTTGCAAGAAGTAGTGCATTAGTAACTAAATTATTAAATGGATTAAAATTATTATCTGCACCATTAATTGCGTTAACTATAGTTGGAGCATTATTATATGATCAATTTTTTGGAACAACTGCACAGGTAAGAAAACTAAATGAAGAGTTAGTTAAATCAAATAAACTAGAACAGGAAAATCTGAGAATCCTATCAGAGAAGTTAGATAATCAAAAGATGTTAACTAACTCAGATAAACAACGATTAATACAGTTACAAACTGAACAAGATTTAATTAAATCTACAGATGCTGAATATAAAAGTTTCTGGGAGAATTTTACTGATGGTGTTAAATCATTTATAAATTTTACCAATCAATTCTCTATTATACATATTGCAATTAAAGGTATAAATGATTTAATTGGTAAAGGTATGAGTCTAATTAGATTAGATCAACTAGTACCAGTTTTTCATGAAATAGATAAAGCATCTGCAAGTACACAAACTTCAATAATTAATTTAACTGAATCAACTAAAAAACTTCAATCTGGATTAAGTGGATTTGAGGATATTGATAAGTTAATTAAAGCAGGTAAAATACTTAATGCTGCTGATATAGATAAAATAAACAATAAAGCTAAACAAGTAACTAAGCAGACTGAAAATGAAATATCTGCTAATGAAACTAGAATTAAAGCAGTTAATGAACAACTTAAAAACTACAATGCACTAGATGAGAAACAACGTGAACAAGCTAGTGATGAAGAAAAAGCATTAGCTAATCATCGTACAATATTAGAAACTGCTAATGATAAATTGAAAGATGTATTAAGTAAGAAAAAAGAGATAGATAAGGCGCGAATAGAATATCAAACTCAACAGAACATATTACTTAAGAGAGTATTAGATAATAATCTGGAAATAGAAAAAGGTAGCACTACTATAGAAGGTGATCAAGGAGCTAACGCACTTCAAACTAGAATGAAGAAGGGACTTAGATTGGCGCAAACTGATCTAGAACAATATCGTCGTCAAGTTAAAGCAACATTAGATGGAACTGGTGAATATCTTGATGCTAATAATAAGAAGGTTAAAATTGACGTAACTGATATGACTGATTACGTTAATAAATTTGACACTAATGTTAATGGAGTTATTAGTAGTATTGATCAGTTATATCAAGTTAATGGTACTAGTGCAACTGAAGCAGCTAAAACACTTAAAGCTGTATTAGATACTAATAAACAAGAGATGAATATAACTGATTATATTAATGGAATTAACCAAGCTATAGGTTACATGAGAGATGGAAGTAAAGTAACAATAGACTTACTTAACTTAGAAGGTGAAACTCGACGGGCTATGTTAGATAGTGGAGTTACATCAACTAGAGAAACAAATGCTGCGATACGTAAGTTAAATGCAGCTAAGTTAGAAGAGGAAATTAATAATCAGAAACAACTAATTGAATTTACTAAAGCTACATCTGGTGCAGATCAGAAGAAGTTAGATGCTGCTAAGTTAAAGTTACTTGAACAACAACTAGCTGCACAACAACGTGATAATCTTAAAGCTGAATTAGATGAAAGATTTAAACAACAACAAGTAGCATTAGATAGAGAACAAGAGCTAATTAAGTTAGATAAAGCTAAACGTCTTATTAGTGAAGAAGAATATAACAATAAGATAGCTGAGGATACTAAACGTAACTTAGATTTAAAACGTAAACAACTACTACAGGAACTAGAGTTAAATAAAAATGATTTAGAGAAAACTAAGTCTATTAATAATCAATTACTAGGAATTGATGTACAACAACAAGAGTTAATAACATCTAATTTAGAACGTGCAATTAATGTACGATCTAAAAAACGTGAATTAGAGTTAACTAGAGAACAAGCTTTAGTTGTTTTGAATAGAAGTAAGTTCTTAACTACTGAAGAACAATCTATCAAAGATATAGATGTGGTAAGAAAAAAGGAGATATTAAATAAACAACTATCTCTTAATGAACAACTTAAGTTAGTTGAACATGATAAAACTAAACAGACGGAAATACAGAATCAATTACTTAATCTACAGTTAGATTATCAGAAGATAATAACTGATAATTTAGAACGTGAGTTTACTAAACGTAGTAAACTCATTGAAAATGCCGCGAATAGAACTAAGTTAGTTTACCGTGAATTAACTAACACCATTGATAATAATGTAGCATCACTTAACGAAGAGAATAAGATAATAGATAGTCGTAATAAGTTAACATCATCTACACTTGAAAATGAAAGTGCGCGATTAACTAACTCACTTAAAGTAACTAACGATATTGAGAAACGTGCTGCTATTGAAACTAAGATAGCTCAACTGCGCGAATCTAATCGTGTAGTTACAGATGCTACTGAACAACGTAGTTTAATTAATCAACAGAAGTTAATTGAATTATCATTGCAGAAACAACAAATAGAGTTAGATAGTCGGCGCAATGATGCTAATAATAACAGTAAGTTAATACAACTTGAGTTAGAGAAAGCTATTAAACAGAAGAGAAATAAAGAAGATATAGATGCAATTAAAATTAGATTAGATGCTAATAAACAAGAACAATTAGCTATCACTAAACAGAATGAGTTACTAGATGTAACTAAACGTAATCAAAGTGAGATTAATAGTAATGCAAGTAGAGAACTAGAGATTAGACAACGTATAGGTAGAGAAGGTGGATTGCTCGATCTAGAGATAACTAAACAAAATGAGAAAATAGCTAGGTATGAGAAGATTGCACAACTGGCAAATCTAGAAGCTACAATTGCAGAAACTAATGCTAATAAAATGCAATTAGCTGGTGATCTACAAATTAAAAATTACCAAATGCGATTAGACCTTCTTAATAAACAAGCTGAATTAGAACAACAGCATCAAGATAATACACAACGTATGTTTAAGATGGCTGAAGGATTAGCAGTAAGTGATTATCAGAAACGTAAGTTAGCAGAACAAGCTGCTAAACAAGAGTTACTTAACCTTAATAAGAAACATCAAATAGAACGTGATATATTAGCTATTCAAATTAAGATGAATGAACTAGCTCTAATTAAAAGTGAGTTAGATCAAAAGAGTGCCGAAAAGAAATTAGCAGCAGAACTTAAAGTACAAGAAGCTGAAACAGCTAAAGTATTAAAGAGTAGAACTGCAACTGATGAAGAGAAGAAAGGATCATTAGCAACATTAGATGCTAAGAAGTTTGCATATCAAGCTAAGTTAGAAGAACGTCCTATATTAGAACAGCAAGCAGAATTAAATAGATATACTAATACTATTCAAAAGGCTGCATTAGATAATAAACAACGTAATGAAACTCAAGATAAGACCGTTGCAGTTGCTAAATCTACATTTACTACTGCTGATGATCGTGCCATTTATCGGGCATTAATGAATAATCTAAGAGGAGATAGACGTGAGTTAGATAACACTCGTATTAATTTCAGTCAGGAGAAGTTATCCAACTTATTTTCTTACCCTAATAGTAATGTCAACTTAGAAAGACCTAACTTTGATTCAAATAGTGGTAAGTCTAAATCAAGTAATAGTAAGTTAAATAAAGATGTAGTTATTAACTTTAATCCAACTACTAATATTGAAGTTAAAGGTAGTGCTGATGTTAAGGAGTTCTCTAAACAACTTAATAGTGAGAGTGATAAGTGGATTAAGGGACTTCATGAAACACTTCGTAAAGTTAACACTGAATTAGGTAACTGATATAATGAGGATAATTAATAAGTGATTAAATATGTTTATTCTAAATGATGTTAATTTAAGTAACTATGGTAGAGGTAGAGATCGTATCAAACGTAAAAGTAGAGGTAACTTATTACGTAATGCTGCAATTGGAGTTGGTGGATTAGCAGTTGCAGGAGGATTAGGTTATTTAGCATTAAAAGGTAAAGGTAAATCAGTAACTCAACCTCCAGTAACTACAGTTAGTAAACCGTCTGTTATTGATAAACGTAAAATCAATAGTGATTTAGTAGCTAAAAGAAGAGAACTATTAAATAAAGAGATATCTAATATACCTAATGATAATAAAAAGTATGAAAGTATAAATACACCAGATACATTAAGTATGACTAATCAAGAATATAATATGGTTTCTAAAAAAAGTGAACCCTCTGATATTAGTGAAAGAGGTACTAAAATGCGAGACTATATTAGAGAAAGAGTAAGAAAACAAAAGAGAGATATGTTTAAACCAACTATTATTAAAACTGTTAAAAAGTTAAAAGATAGTGGTATATATTTTAAATCTGGATTAAACTTAAATAACTTTTAATTTGACAACGTAAGAAAAATAGGATAACTAATCATGTATCAATTTAGTATTTCAATTCCTCTAATTAAATGTTACGTTCGCAATGAATATCTATTTAACTTAGAATCTGGTTATGGTGAATTTACTCCAGTTGTTGTGTTCGGGTTAACTAGTTTAACTGGACGTGCAATTGGATTTCACATAATGACTAATGGTGGCGCACAAATAGCACGAGTTCCAATTAGTGCATTAGTTAGTAGAGTTGATGCAAATAACTTAAATCTTGATTGGTTACAATTATGGGATTGTTTCAGTTATCAAACTCAAGTTGTTTCTTACGATTATCTGAAGGAAATGAAATGTAAGGTTCTACTTAAAGATAAGAACTGGTATCAAGGTGAATATGTATTTACTATTGATTGGATAGGTGGTGATTGGGCAGAAGAAGCTAGTGATTATAAATGTGGACATCTAATTAAATTAGATAATGGATGTTATGCAATTCAACCTAATAATCGTATCTATTGGTTAGGTGATCCATCATTCATAACAGAACCATTAACTGAGTTTCCTGGTTATAAGATTAATACTCATAATTGGAAGTGCGAGAATCAAGATAAATGGGTAACTGAGAATACAGATAATTATTTTTATCATATTGACAAAGTTGAAGAATAGAGTTATAGTAACTAATGTTAGACGTAGGTACTCCTTGATATACTAGCAGAATATCCGACCCTACGTTATGATATTACTAGGAGTTAATTACTAACTCAAAGAGTTATCAAGTTATCATAACTGTTAGTCGGTGAAACATTAAGGATAACTCTCCAACCAAACCTGGGCTAATGGTAAGCCGCCTCTTTTGGGAAGAGGACATCATGAAAGTTCAATTCTTTCGGTTTGGATTGTTTGTGACATATATTGCCTCCTAACTCAAGTATTAGCGTACTTGAGTTTTTTATTATCCTTGTCATTTTGAAATAAAGGTACTATACTTTAAACAGTAGTCACAAGGTTAATAATATGAGTGAGATAACTTACGCACAATCTTATATTGGTGAAGATGATATTGAATTGTATGTAACTAACGATGGTAAAGTTACAGGAGTTAGTCTATCAGGACTTGCTAAATTATGTGGTGTAACTAGAAAAGCAATAAGTCAAGTTACTAACAGCTTAACAGCACCCGGAACGAATACATACCCGAAATCGCTAGAACCCTTAGCTGGTAAGGTTTTTAACCCGGAAGTAACTGGAGAACGAGGTGCAAAAATAGTAATGGAAGATGTTGCAATTAGAATAGTTGAGTATTACGCTTATGAATCTAGAGTTAAAACAGATGTAGCTAAAACTAATTTTCGTTTGTTAGCACAGAAAGGTTTAAATGCTTATATTAAAGAACTTACACCAACTGATAATGTAACATCAGTTAACTTAAATGACATTCAGAATACATTAACTCAACTTCTATTAAAGGTAGATGAGAATAATAAACAACTACTTGAGAATCAACAGATAGTAGTTGAATATAAACAACTTAGAAATACAACAGTTACTATTATTCCAGGAGTAGATAAATTATTAAACGATTATTTAGAATTAGATAGTGATTTAACATTAACATCTAGTGATAGAATACCTTTAACTAAATGGTTAGAAGTTGAGAAAGGTTGTACATTAGATAGAAAAACACTACATAAGTTAGCTCACTTAGTTAGTGGTGCTTATAAGTCAACCACAAATAAAGAACCAGTTAGAGGTACATTTGTTAAACGTATTGTTAATGGTAAGAAAAAAGTACAAGCTAATACTTGTTTATATTCGTCAGATGAATTTCCAATATTAGAGATGGCATTTAATAATTTAATGGGGGTTTAAGTTATGAATAATCAATTAGTTAAGTTAAGTAAAAAAAATAATATAGTAGCGGCATTTATTGAACATTACAAATTAGGATTAATAGATTACAATGTAATGCTAAAACAACTAACGTTAACTTTATGGGAAGTTACAAACACATTAATTGATGAATTTAAGTTACGTAAAGTAATTGATCCAATTCAATTAGTTAAATTAGATGATGTTCAAATTGAGTTAGAATACCTCTACTTAATTAACTACATTCAACCTCATTTAGAATGTTTAGCTATCTATATGAAATCACATGAGGTAGAAGTAAACACAATTAAAAGTTATATTATTAATAACGATAACTTAAATGAAGTTAATATTGATGATATAACTATGTTAAATAACTTACTATTTTAAACAACATGATTAACAACAAATTAACTGGTACTTTAGTTACAGATAAACTAGTACCTCTATATGATAAAGATAACAAGTTAATAGGTTACTTTAATAATCCATTAGCAGATCCTAAGTTAGTTAAAGAAGTATTTAAATAGATAAAATAAATCCACTAGCAATTAAGTTAGTGGATTTATTAGTATGTTATTTATCTCGTCTGTTAAGCTTCGCCATTAACAATAGATAAACTAATCTAGATATGCCATTATATCTCATACGTAACTAACTCTAACTATCTCACAGTTAACATATCTACTTTTAATTACATTACCAGCTAACTGATGATTACACTTCTCACGATTAACAGTTACATTAACTAACTCATTAGCACCAATACACCAATGTCCATCTGATTTAAGATAGTTAAATTTAACATCATATTGTTCAATCATTGCAAGTGCTTCTCTATTAAATAAACAAACTTAATTAACGTAGCTGCTAATTCTAATAATGTATTAGCATTAACTCTATCACCATTATCATCTAAATCATTACTACAATCAGTAACTTCTTTAATAACGTAAGAAAATAGAGTAGCTAGTTTAGTGAGACATTCATTACTATCACTACAACAACTGATAATATCAACGTTAGATAACTCAGTTGTATTACAACTAATAGTAGCATTACCTCCAAATGCTACTATAACTTCAGCAATAACATCAACATAACTATCTAACTCACTTTGAATATCATCTAACATACTATGAACTGCTTTAAAGTTCATACCTTTAATGTTCCAATGACTTATTCTAGTTAAGTTACGTAAATCAAACAGTAGATTAAGTAACTCACTTAACTTAGTTACAGAATGGGTGCGGATCTCAGGACTAATTAATAAACTAGTTACATTAGGAGTATTAGTAACTGTAGTTGCTGCAAATGTAGATAATCTTCTGTTAGCTAATGCTTCTTTAATCTTATTCATCTATTGTCACCACTACCTTTTAATGTGTTGTTTACATCACGTTTAGTTAACTTAGCTACGTTAATCTCAATTAACTCTTCTGTAGTTAAATTAAGTGTAGTTAGTTGAGCAATTATAAAGTCATGATAACTAATCAATATAAATACACAATCAGTTATAACTACGTCACCTCTATATAACCTCTTGAGAAATCCCGCTAATTGCATTGATAATTGACTTATAGTTAACTCAGTATCAAACTTATTAGATAATGCTAATAGCGGAAATCCTACTTTATTTAATGCTAATACTAAATAAGCTAGTAAATCACCTAACTCTTTTTTCTTACCTTCAACAGTATCTGCTAAATTGTATTCATTAAGTTCCTCTATTAATCCTGCAATATAAACAGTTAACTTAACATCATCTGCAATTGCATACTTATTACTAAATTCAATTAACCAAGTTGAGTATTCATTTAAGTTCATATAATTTCACTAATAAGTCCTAATTCTAAAGCTTGTTGTGCAGTTAAATATGTATCTTTCAACATCATATTGCTAGTTAACTTAGTGTCTTTATAACACTCCATACAATATGACTCTAATTTATCCCACCAATCAATTACATTCTTAGTTCCAGTTAAATCATGCTTAATACTACCTCTTAATTCATGTACCATAAATGTTGTATAACTACTACACTTACTAGTAGCTGCACATAATAATAATGTACCACCACTAGCTACATAACCTTCTGCAATAATAGTTATATTAAGTGAACTACGTTTAATAACTTCATACATCTTAAGTGAACTAGTTACACATCCACCATAACAATCTAGATAAATAGTAATTGATTTATCAGCAGATGATTTTAAATTAGATTCTAATTCACGCAATAGATAAACAAACTTAGTTGATGATAAGTTATTAATGTTTCCAGTAAAATATAAATCAGTACCTTTATAGAAGCATTCAAATTCGGACATTATCTACCTCATTTATTAACTTAGTTAACT
>Ga0208053_1000335_pt1 | contig 11357 bp, 6 predicted proteins | sample LakMenEpi20May10_FD_150719 | JGI IMG/M metagenome (GOLD analysis project Ga0208053, IMG submission 150719) | Freshwater microbial communities from Lake Mendota, WI - 20MAY2010 deep hole epilimnion (SPAdes) | ecosystem: Environmental > Aquatic > Freshwater > Lake > Epilimnion/Euphotic zone ... | reverse complement strand
GGTGATGGGCTTGTGTCTTCTGGGCTTGCAGCTGCCTCTGAATGTAGTGAACGCCTATCTTGGGTCGTTTCTTCGTTGTCGGATACCATTTGCTCGTTTGTTCGCCGATCCTGGGCTTTCAAGAGGATTTTACGAGCGGTACCACAATACTCATCCTGAAGTTGTTCCGTCTTAAATTCTTGGAACGTTAGGAAGATGACAGTTTCTTCTGTATCTTCTTCTTCCCCTGTCGTTCCAGATTCGTTGGGAATTCTACTAAGGCTATCCGCGTTTTGGTGGGCTTTACCCGGCCTATACTGAATGTCCATATCGAATTCTTGTAGACGGAGTGCCCATCTGGCAATCCTTCCTGTGGGATTCTTTCTAGTCTTTAACCATTGTAGCGCACGATTGTCTGATCTCACTTGAAATCTTCGGCCATATAGGTAAGGATAGAATACTTTTGTTGCATGCAGGATTGCAAAGCATTCTTTTTCTTCCGTACTCCAATTGACCTGACTCTTCGAGAGATGTTTTGATGCATACGCAATTACAACTTCTTTTTCTTCGCCTTGAACTATCTGTACTTGGCCTAGTACAGAACCGACGCCAAATCCTGACGCATCCGTATCTATGATGAAATCGCGCGTGAAGTCCGGATAACGCAGAATTGGCGGCTTGATAAGGCAGTCTTTAAGAAGTTGAAATGCTTCCTCTTGTTCCCTACCCCATATCCATTCAGTATCCTTTTTTGTCAATACTGTAAGGGGTTGCGCTTTTCCTGCAAAATTCTTTATAAATTTTCTGTAGTACCCTGCGAGGCCTAAAAAACTTCTGGTTTGGTCGACGTTTTTTGGTGCTGGATATTCTTTTACTGCTTTCTGTTTCTTTGGGTCTGGTTTAATACCTTCTTTTGTAAAAATATGCCCTAGATATTCTACTTCTGTTTGAAGGAAGATGCATTTGGATGGCTTTATTTTTAATCCTGCTTTCCGTAGGAGGTCGAACACTGAACGCAAGTGATTTAAATGATCTTTGATTGTTTTTGAATATACAATTACGTCGTCTAGATACACCATTGCAAATTTTGTTTTAACTGGTCGCAAAACGTTGTCTAAAAAGCGCTGAAATGTCGCTGGGGCATTTGCTAGTCCGAAGGGCATTCTATTGAATTCATAGTGTCCATCTTCTGTGGTAAAAGCTGTCTTAATTTTATCTTTTTCTTCTATCTCTATCTGCCAATATCCACTACACAAATCAAGGGTCGAAAAATACTTCGCGCCATGTAAATAGTCGACAACTACGTCTATTCGTGGTAGCGGGTACTTGTCTTTGACTGTTGATTGGTTTAGCAAACGGTAGTCTATACAAAGTCGTTTTTCTCCTGTCTTTTTTGGAATAAGAACGACTGGTGAGCTATACGGGCTACTACTTGGTCTTATGATATTGTATCTCAACATTTCGTCAATGTTTTGCTGTAGTACATACTGTTGTGATCGGGCAGAACGGTAAGGTGGGGTATGTACTGGAGGTTCGTTTCCTGTGTTAATGGCATGCTTAATTCCTGTGGCTTTGCCTAGCTCTGATGTTCTTTCTGCTGTTATATCGTGGTTACTTGTTATTAATTCTTCTAAATCATTTCTGTATTTTTCATACAGTGGCTCTTCTATGATTAGTTTATTTCTGGGCAATTTGGTTATTGATGTTGGGGGTGGTGTAGAGTTCGTTCCTTCGAGCTTACCTATTACATGGTATCTCGTTTCATTATTAGTATAAGTTATTCTACGAGTCATGCTATCAAGTTTTATATTGTGGTTAGTTATGAAGTCTAATCCTAGAATACAAGGCTCTGTGAGATTTGGCAAAATGTGAAAAGTTTGTCTAATTGTGTTGGTATCATTAGTATGAATTCTTATATCTATATCATATGCACCCATTGTTTCAATTGGTGTGCCACATGCATTTTTAAATTTTTCCTTAGTTAGTGATTCATGTTTTAGTTCTGATTCAGGGATTTTTGAAAGAAATTCTGCTGACAGGATGCTTGCTGTTGCTCCTGTGTCTAACAAGGCTCTAGTTGTGATAGTGTTACCTATAACTATTGGGATTCTATAAAGCTGATGGATTACATGTTTTGCTGGGGCTAGTTTCTTAAAAGGGGTTTTCTTCTTTACATTGTATCTTAATTTTGTTTGTTTTAATTTCTGTTCCGTTGGTTTCTTTGTCTTACTTTGTCGTCCTGTAGTTTCCGACATGCTCTTTTTATGTGTCCTGGTTTGTTACAATAAAAACAGTTTCTATTTTGGGGTCTGCTAGATTGCTGGTTATTGTAATTTGAATATGAAGGATTTCTGTAGTTTGATTGGTAGTTCTGTCGATATGGGGAGTTTTGTCGCTGTTGGTAATGATTTCTTGGTGAATATGAACGATCACGTCTATAATATATTTGGTCATGTGGCTTACTGTATGATCCTGGTCCTGGGCTTTGGCTTCTATCTCTATCCTGAAACTTTACGTTTTTCTCGTTGCGGTTGCTTTTTTCCACGTAGGCTATGGTTCCTACTTGACCTGTTTGGGATAGCTGTAGGTTAGCCATCTGTTTAACGAGAGCTTTCACTTCATCGAATTCAGCTTTATTATCAATAGACTTGGTGCTGACTTGTCCTGTTATTTTAGCTTCAGTTGTTCTCCTTATTTCTAGAAGTTGTTCACACTCTTCTGCACTAGTGACTGTTTGCTGAAAGTTTGCTCCTACTGGCAATCGTGCCCATATGATTGCAAATATTTCGCTACGTAGGCCGTCAAGAAAAACTTCTCTTTTAACATCGTCCCGTAGGTTAGCGACTTGTGCGTTCTGACTATTGGCAACTGTTTCTCCAAATCCTATTTTATACATATCATCAATACGTTGTTTAAAATCTCTAATTCGTTCTCCAGGTTTTTGTTTGATATGTTTAAGTTGGACTTTACGAATTGATTGCAATGTGGTGTCTTGGAGTCCTGTAATAATTGCTGGTCGCCATAAGACATAATCATCGCGTGTTGCTTGTGGTAGCGTATCATTAAAGGTTGCAGCGGATTGTGTTAGTCTTTCTTGGTAAAATCTATTTTTCTGTACGTCTGTCCAACCTGCGGTGGTGGCTACACGATCTGCTTTCTTAAGCCATTCTTCTATAGTAAGACCATCTTCTAAATTTCCTGAAAATTCTGGGATTTCTTTCTTGATTGTTATAGCACTTAAGTTAGTTAGTCCTTGTGTTAGAGCTTCTGTTTGGGCGTTGGCAAGATCTCTCCATTCGTCTACGGTGGGAAAATGTTGAGCCATGATTATATTGTTATTATCGGAATCGTCTTCTATCGTACTAGCGTTGTGGATATCTAAATAAGATGTGTTGTCTTCGTCGTCACTTGATATATCTGTGTTATGTGGGGCTCTTAAGTCGTCAGCTGTAAAGCCACGAAAAATATAGTTATGGTCGTTGAATATACTATTGTTATGAGTGGGTGGTAAAAGTGCTGCAAGAACTGCGTCTGCGGTGGAAGTGTCACGAAGGACAGCGTTAGCTTCTGCGAAAAGGGATTCTTCGTCGTGGGCTCTATTGTCTTCGTGAGTGGGGTCGTGATTTTCTACTACTGGTATAGGAGAATGGTTGGAACTAGGTGGGGGTGCATTAACTCGGAATACAGGAATGCCTAATGTACGAGCTTCGGCGTCACACTTAGCATATAAATCGAGCAACTCTTTTTGGTATTTTAAAGTTAAGGAAGGTTTACTATTAACTGAACTAAGCTGTTTGTCAAGCTGGGCTGCTTTGTCAAGAATGAGTCCGCAAAGTTGATCAAATTTCTTTTGTGGAGTATATCTACGTGTATGAACAGCTACTCTAGGCACAGTATGGGTATTTGGTGAAACAAGATCAATGACTGGTGTTACCTGTGATCCTGGCGCAGACATGAAGTTGTTGACTTGAAGGCGAAGGTACGGAACTGGCACGTTCACCAACTGTAATGGGTCAGCTCCCTGGAATCGGGAGGCCCTTACCCGGACGTGGCGGCAGGAAAGAATAGACGAGTAGACGTAAGATCTGGGGTAAACTATTGTATTAAGATCTTAAAAGGAAGAGAGAACACTACAAAGGGAGTTTGGTGGAGAGGGACAGTTCTGGTTAGAACTGTGCTGCTAGACGTTGCTGGACGGTACTGCGCTGCTTTGCTGGTTCTGCCGGAGCTCTTATATACTCCTGGATGTGTGCAGAGGAGAGCTGCTGGTAGCCGCGAAGAAGCACGTTCGAGCGGCGAAGTCCTTTGCAGCTGCGGCGGTCGGATGACCAGGTGCTGCACGTTCGAGCCGTACAGCTCTTTGCAACGCATATAGCTGGTTGCAAGTAGAGTTAAAAGGTGGGAGGATAGATTGGAGGGCAATAGTGGAAAGCAGAAGTGGAAGAGGGGAGGAGCGTATAGTGACATGCGCACTACATACTTCTCCTCTATGATTAGGTCGTCCCGACCGTAAAGAAAAGAAAACAGGTGGCAATAAAGAAAATACGGAAAAGGAAAACAATAAATGACAAAAATAAGGCAATACGTTGTACGGAGGATACCGTTATAAGGCTGAATAATACATTCTTTTCGTTTTGAATTCTTTCCAGGCAAAAAGGTGAACTTAAGTTCTGATGCCAAATAGTAGAAAAGAAGTTTCATATTTCGTGAAGAGAGAAGAAAACATGTAGAACAACCACAATGTGAAATATGCAGGAAAGATTTAGTTCTTGAGTAAAAAAAAAGATGGCCAGAAAAAGTCTGGTGACCTTGGTATTTTGTCGACACACTATAGATGTAGCCAAATTAGCTACCAGTAATATAATCGAAATTTCTTTTTCGGACACACGGATGGGTCCTGCCTTGGAATTTCGAGGTGCGTTAAAAGCATCTTGAACAATGCATCGATAGAATCGAAACTGACATTGCATGCTACAGGAAGGAAACTCATCTTCCTGGCATAATAAAAGTAGCCCGGGGCTTTTATATTTCCCATGCCCCATCCCAACATTGATTCGATACGTACAAGCGAAACACAAACAAAACAGTGTTCGCTTTTTACAAGCCAAACACATCGTTGTCTCTCTTTTTCTTGTAAAACACATTATTCGCCTGTGTAAATGGCTGTTGTTGTGAGTGAAAAATGGAAAAAGGGAGAAGTAAAAAGTAATGAAATTATTTTCATCTTTAAGACACATGACAGAAAAAGAAAAGGTGAAAATAACAGGTGGCCATTTCCGACGGTGTTTTCAGGAAAAAGAAAAAGAAGTAGTTAGAGTAGTTTTCTTTGCCCTCAGTGTAGGGTGAAAACAAACTAATTGAGTTTGTTTGTTACTTACTTTTCTCTTAAAAAAAAACAACACACACATTATTTTTGCTCCCGCGCTGCGAGAGAGCGACCCCTTACAATTTTTTGTTCGCTTTTCAGGGAGCGAGTAATTACGTTTTGTTGTGGCTTTCACATTACCACATTACATATTTAAAACGGGTGAAGCATGTATAAAAGAAAAGGGAAGAGATCGGGACGAAAAGGAAGAAGGATTAGTTATGTTTTTTTTTTTTTTTTTTTTTTTTTTTTTCTTTACTTTTATTGTTGCTGTAGCTTGTTGATTTTGTCGAGGCTGTTCTTTATTTCTTCGTCGATGTCGCGTGCCAAAGCTGATTGCCGTTTGACTTCGGCGATCGTAAACTGTAGTAGCTCCACTTGGCGTTGAAGGATGGCGCGGCTACAGTCCATCATTGATTGTTGCTTGATGACCACTTGCTCCATTTGGCGCAGAGTTGTACGCATGTCTGCGACCATTTTCTTACGTTGTTGCTCCTTCATCTCGGCAAAGATTTTGTCGGCTTTTCGTTTCTTGTGGGCTTCCACGCGGAGCCGGTGATCTTGAAGTTCTTGCTCGATCTGCTCTGGTGTTTTCCCGATTTGATTATTTTTTAACTTGTTGATGATGTTGTCGGTGTCCCGCCAACGTTGTTCCATGTTGAATACGGTGATTTCGGTTTCTCGCCGTTGCAAGCGAGTATAAGGCCGAAATCTTTCACTTTTGTTGGCGCCGCGAAGGCGAATAACACTGCGACGGCTTTCACTAATTGGCACTAATGGTGGCGGGCTTTTAGGCCTAGCAAAAGCACTTGACGAATCTAAGTCACTGAAGTAACTCATTTTTTTTTTTCTAAATAGCTGTCTAGTGTGTTTCAAGCAAAGGGCAAGCTAAGACTGACTTGCTTGACGATTTTTAGGCCTTTTATAAATGATTGCAACGGAGGCTGTTGGGGTTGAAAATAAAACAAAACGAGCAGATGTTGATTGAAAGGCGGGTGCGTTGTGCAAAAGGGAATAAAATATTTTTATGATGGCTTGGTCATTCCGTCAGTCAGTTTCCCATGGGGGAAGGGTTGCTTTCTTCGTCGTCTTTTGTAGAGCGGTATCGTTTTACAAGATGTTGGCAAGAGGTCGGAGGTGGCAATAATTCTCCTTTTGGTGTAAAGCGTTGACAAATAAATTTATAGGCTGACGCATGAGTGTTTAACGTTGCTCCGTGTAGGCGTAGCAGTTTAATGATTTCTTCGCTTTCGATAATAAAAGCAAAATGAAGGGCCGTTTCACCGTTGACATTTGTATCGTTAATAGTTTTCTTAAAATGTGGGAGCTGTAATAAAATGGTGCAAACATTGTAGTGTGAATTTATAACTGCTGACATTAATGGATTTTCTCCGTTTTTGTTCGTAGTTCGAAGATCGGGTTCGTGTTGTAAAATTTTTTGTAGGGCTACTTCGTTACCCGTTGAACATGCATAATGAAACGGAGTCAAACCGTCGTCGTCATTTCTTTCCAAGTATCGTATTATGTGCGAACGTAAAAGAAATTCAAGAATAGGGGAGGGTGATTGACAGGCTGCGTGGAGGAGGGTTTTTTCAAAGCCTCCCCCTAGTGTCCAATCGACACTATATTGAATGAGAATTCCAAAAATAGTACCAAAGCCTTTCTTTGCTGCTAACGTAAGGGGAGTGTCCATGTTTTGATTGACTGGATCATGCCGTCCGCTGATTCTAGCTAATAATCTAGTTGTTTGTGCATTATTCGTTATGACTGCCCAATGAAGTGGTGTGTTTCCGTCATCATCAGCAAGCAAGGTGCATGCCTGCTTTGCTAATAAGTCTTGGATAATTTTTGCATTGCCTTTCTTTGTAGCATCAAGAAGAGGTGTAGCATTAGAGTGATCTTGAATATTGATTTTCTTAATAGATTCAGGTTGTTTTCGAAAAATTTGTCGTAACATAGCTACATTTGCCAGCGCGGCGGCTGTGTGCAGGCAAGACTTACCCTTTTTGTTACGGAGGGATGTGTCTGCTCCTGCCTCACATAAGCGTCCTACCGCGTTTGAATCATGATTAAGAATAGCATAATGTAGTGCCGTGTTTCCTTTGTGATCTTGTAGATTAATATCTGGCCGCATCCGTAATATTCCAACTGCCGTTTTTGTATTACGCTCTCTTACTGCTGTTATGAGGGGTGTTTCTCCATCCGAATTTGGCGCGTCGACACTTTCCGGCGGGTAATTTTTGGATGGATGATACTCGTCATACCCTCTAGCGGTCAAATGAAGAATGTTGTCGCCGCTAAGCAAATCTGTCTGTTTAAATTGTTGCAAGGATATCGGATAAGTTTCCGCTTCTCCTCTATAGAATAAAAGTTCATGCTGAAATATAAATCGTTCGTAGGTCGTCAGGGGGTTTGTTAAATTGTTTGATGGGTACTTTTTGATGTTTACATCGAGCTTTCGCATACGTTATTACTTCTTTGCGCTGCTTCCTGAAGTCTTATTGCAAAGTTTGTTACATCTTTCTGGTGTCGGCGAATTCGAAGACGGGCAAAAGACACGATTGTATAGATGATGACTGATAACAACAAGGTTCCCATAAGTGTTAGAAAAATACTTTTTAGTGTTATTGTCCAACTGCTGATATTCCAAAAACGTGATTCTGAACGTGAATTGACAACAAGTGATGAAAGAGAATCTGCATTTACTTCGTGAATTCTTGTGACAAGTTCATTAAGAACATTAAGCTGCTCAAATTCGTTAGATTCGAAAGCCTTATGATGTCGTAATGTGTACTTGTATTCGTTGTCGTCTAGTTCTTTAAATTTTGCAGTTAACTTTAGTGTTGATAGGTGAAACGTTGGGGTCAGTTGAATCCAAGCGTTTTTCTCGGTGTTCCAAGTGTATGAAAGTCCATTTAAGTTTGTTACTCCATCTTTCCAGAAGCATTCTTGGAAAGGATGCAAAGAATAACCATCTCGTCCAATGGTATAATTTTGATAGACAGGTTCGAAACCACACTTTGTTTGTGCAGCTGATATGGTTAAATTGACTTGTCCACACTTTTGAACAATTAAGTGTTTTCCATTTGGCTTTAGTCGATGACATACTGGTAAATTATTTGCAATTGCTGCGAGCAGTCCATTAGATTCTGCTAGCATGAGGGTTGTAAATCGTCGTAGCTGCAGGTTACCGCAATACACTGCTTTAATTTCTTCTTCTAGTTTGTTATCTCTGGCAACTGCTTTGTCTTCTATAAACTGATGATGTTGGGCCAATAAGGGCTGATTTTCTTCGTCTGTATTTTCTGTTTCGTGTTGGGGCGCTCCTAGCTGCCATTGCTGATTTTCATTTTGTGTGCAATTTGCCACACTCACCGTTAAGTCTTTTTCGGCTTGAAGGCAAAAGTGTCCGTCAGTTATTTGGGACGTATAGGGATTCCAAATTAGGGGACTGGAGGGAGTGTTCTTAGTTTTACATTCGGGTTCGTAATTTAATTGTTTACTGTGAAAGGTAAAGCAAGCATCTTTTTTCTCTTCTGGTTGTATGACTAGATTGGTGGAGACTGCGAACTTCTTTTGTATCTGACATTTTTCTAATATGAGACCATTAAATTTTAAACAAGCGTCTATATGGGGGTTATACAAATGCGTTTTACTTCTGTTATTTTTATCTTCAATTTCAATATAAGCATTATCAATGTTGAGGAGTTTATGGAACTGGTGATTACAAATTGAAAAGGTCTCGTTTTGGAAATGAAATTCTAATTGGTTGGTTTCATCAATTAATTTGAACGTGTTATCCGCCAATTTTGTTTTAATTCCATTACCATCATGGATTTTCTTGACTTTACATTTTTCGTCTTCAGTATAATTCATCGGAGACCACACGATGGTTGCATCGTGCGTCATCGCTGAAGTATCTGTTGAACTGTTTGTTAAGATACCATAAGGAGATGTGATTGGGCAAGCAAGACAATCTTTTTTCAAAGTTATCTGCTGCTCAACACAATTCCGTATAATATATTCTTTCTGTTGCATCCAAGTGCCTTCTCCAATCGGTTCGGCTTTGTAAGCGTACAAGTCCGGACCGATTTGCTCCATTTTATTTCCAGAACAATCATGGGTTTCTATTATTTCTCTACATTCTCTTACTGAAACTTTTTGAATATTTAAAGCTGTGGTTGTATCGAATCCACCGAAAAAGAATCCTGTTATATTTTTCTCTTTTAACCAAGTCATGCATAGGTTTCCTTTCCAAGTGGAATGAGGCTCTTCGGTAATGAAAAATGCGTACTTGGTGGGGACAGGTTTCTGTTGCATCAGTCTTTCGTCACAATACGAAGGCTGCTGAATGTCCATCAGTCCCACTATTTCCGCTTGGCTGCAGTTGCAGGCCATGATATCGAGAGCTGATCCCACTTGGAGGGATCCCAAAAGGAATAAAACGAAAATTTCCATCTGAAAAATAGGTGTTTCTACATTGAATACTTGTATCTACTACGTGCTGTTTTACTTTCTTGTCAAATCGTAATCTCTTAATTTTAAAGGAAGAGTTAGTGTTCTCCGCAAATTTCTTCGCGGTGGGAGAAGAGGTCTTTCCTCGCTTTTGCTTCTTCTTTCTTTGATTGGTTTATTCTCGATAGTTTCAGATGCGGGTTGTGTTACTGGCTGTTCGATTTCGTTAGCCAACGCTTCTGTGGGTATTACTAATTCTGGTTCAGTTGTTTCGGTGTGATTGCTGTCTCGACTGGGCTCTTTTGAAAATAATTTCATGCGGTCTACATGGGTAACATAAAAACTATTGTCGCTCAGATCTAGTAGTTTGAAATTAACATCACCTTTTTGTTCAATTACGCGATATGGGCCTTTCCATCGCATATTGAATTTTCCTGGCTGATCTGATAAATCTCTTAGTAAAACTATATCTCCAATGTTATATTTTACTGTCTTTGTATTTTTATCATAGTAGTCTTTTTGTTTTTCCTGTGCTGCTTCTAAATTTTGCCTGGCGAATGCTTTCGCTTCGTGCCACATTTTGGCAAATATGTTATTAGGATCCGAAAGGATAAGCAAACGAGGTGCTGGTAAGACGTCGTTTGGTTCTTTTGCTTCAAATCCTTTTAACAAAAATGGTGTGTACCCCGTGCTTGAATGCACAGATGTATTGTAAGCAAAGGTTGCATACTTAATATAGTTGTCCCATGTATCCGGTTGATTTATGACGTAGTTTTCTATCATATCTGCCATTGTTCTATTGAATCTTTCTACCATGCCATCGCAGCATGGTCTGTATGCCGTGGTTCGGAGACGTTCGATTCCTAACTGCTTGTACAATGTATCCATCGTTTGTGATAGGAAATTAGTACCTTGATCAGTCAGTACTCGTTCTGGCACACCGTATTCTAAAATAACTGAGTCGATAAATGTGTTCATAACTGTTTCTGCTTTTTGATCTGGCATTGGTGCCGCTATCATGTATCTTGTGAGGTATTCACCCATTACAAGGATGAAATTGTTTCCTCTGGCAGACGTGGGGATTGGTCCTACGACGTCCATTGCCATTGTTTGCCATACATGTTCAGGTGGTGGAATTGGTTTTAATGGTGCTCTACTTGATCCTACTGCCTTTCTTTTGGCACAGATTTCGCATTTTCTAACGTAATTTTTAATTTCTCTAGCCATGTTGGGCCATATGTATCGTCTTGTTATTCTCGCTATTGTCTTTTTTGTTCCTAGATGTCCTGCGTAAGGGCTATCATGAAAGCGTTTTAAGATGTTTTCTCTAAGTTTTTTAGGTACTAGAATTCTACCGTTAGGTGTTCCTATTAATCCTGAACTAAATTCGATGAATTTCGGTTGATCTTCTTCATCCGAATCATCTTCTTGTTCTAAATAGGGGACATCGTTTGGTAGGGGTGATGGGCTTGTGTCTTCTGGGCTTGCAGCTGCCTCTGAATGTAGTGAACGCCTATCTTGGGTCGTTTCTTCGTTGTCGGATACCATTTGCTCGTTT
>Ga0208053_1000329_pt1 | contig 11424 bp, 11 predicted proteins | sample LakMenEpi20May10_FD_150719 | JGI IMG/M metagenome (GOLD analysis project Ga0208053, IMG submission 150719) | Freshwater microbial communities from Lake Mendota, WI - 20MAY2010 deep hole epilimnion (SPAdes) | ecosystem: Environmental > Aquatic > Freshwater > Lake > Epilimnion/Euphotic zone ... | reverse complement strand
CCACAATTCTTCAAACCGCGCACGGTTCATTGTGCTCGTAAAATCAATACCTTCAAATAAACTGTCCACTTCTAAAGTCGCCTGTGTTGAAGACGAAAGGGTCTTCTTTAAATTCTCACAAGCTGATTTTAAACGGCTAACTGCTCGTTTGCTTATGCTTAAATCTTTTTTATGCTTGCGTTTGAAATCCTGAATAAAGTGTTGCACAAGACGCGTGTCAAAGTCTTCGCCCCCTAGCCGTGTATCGCCCGCCGTTGCCTTTACCTCAAATACACCGTCTTCAATACTTAAAAGAGTTACATCAAATGTGCCGCCGCCTAAATCATAAATTAATATGTGCTTTTCTTCACTGGACTTGGCTTGTTCAAGCCCATAAGCAATTGCAGCCGCTGTGGGCTCATTGATAATTCTTAATACGTTTAAACCCGCAATTGCTCCTGCGTCTTTGGTGGATTGACGCTGTGCATCATTGAAATATGCGGGCACTGTAATAACTGCACTATCTACTTTTGAACCTAAATATGCTTCCGCGGTTTCCTTCATTTTAATTAAAACCATTGAAGAAATCTCTTCTGGTTGAAAATCTTTTAGTTCGCCTTTATAGGTTGCTTGAATAATTGGTTTGTCGTTTTTATCAATTACTTTAAAAGGAAAATGCTTAATATCATCTTGGGTGCTTTTGTCGCTAAAAATGCGACCAATAAGACGTTTTGCGTCAAAAATGGTGTTTTCTGGATTTTGAGATGCCTGATTTTTGGCTGCATTTCCAATTAAACGTTCGCTATCTGTGAACGCAACATATGAAGGTGTTGTTCTTGAACCTTGATCATTGGCAATAATCTCGCATTGTCCGTCTTTCCATACTCCTACACACGAATATGTAGTTCCTAAATCAATACCAATAGCAACCATAACTCTATAAATGTTTTAAGTGTTATAGTTTTAAATATTTTTTATAAACATTATAATAATATTAAAGTAATTGTGGGGATTTATATTTGTCTTCAATTAAAAAAATAAGTAAGTTTATTAGTCTGATTATTAATATGTCAACCCTTTTATTTAATAGCTCTATATTGTTTGCCATTGTTTTATTCATAGCTTCAAAACTGTGAATATTTGAATTTGTTAATCTAATATTTGTTAAATCTGCGTTTTTTAAAATTATATTTTGTTGTGCTAACATTAATATATTAATAAAGTTACTTGTTAATGACATAATTAATAATGTATTATAAATTTAAATAGCAAAATATTTGAAATATAAATAGCAAAATATTTGAAATATAAATAGCAAATATTTGAAATATAAATAGCAAACTATTTGAAATATAAAAATTATATAAAATATAAAATATATAAAATATATAAAATATAAAATATAATATATTTTATATGCTTAGTGAAAGTAAATTTGAAGAAAAGATTGATATGTTAACAAAGCAAATTAGTGAATTAAAAGATAAAATCACTAAGTTAGAAAATATGTTGCTAGTTAAATACAATTACAATGACTATAACGACTATAATATATGCAATGATGTAATTATGGATAATGCAATTGATAGAAGCATAACTTTTTCTGAGCCACCGCCATTAGTAAGACAAAAAGCATTTAATAAATAGTTTTCTATATTCTAGAAGTAGAAGTAGAAGAAGTAGAAGTAGTACAAGCAGCTATACATTTTGCTCTATCAACAGCTGCAGTTTTGGTAGCATCTATTTGTGTTTTGGCATCTGCTATTTTTCCTGCTACATCTGCTCTTGTAGCAGCAATTGTAGCTTCTGTTTTTTGCTTTGCTCTAGATCCAAAGATATTGAAACTACCTGTTATTCCACTAACAAGAGAAGAAAACATATTAGTTCCAGTTCCACTTCCACCCATCATCATACGTTTAGTTGCATTTTTTCTGTAGTTTTTTCTGTATTTTTTTCTGTATGTTTTTTTGCTCCTTTTTCTTGTGTTATTTTTATTGTTTGCCATATATATATATATATATAATTTATTTTATATAATTATATAATAAAATAGCGTTTAATTATAGTTAATTGGAAAAAAAATAGAATGCTTTTTTAAATTTACTAAATTATGAATTATAAATTATAAACAAACAAGAAGAGGAATTTAACAAACTGCTAATTCATTAGCATTATACACAACGTTGTGTGTAATGTTTGATACTAATTGAGGCTTAATGCTTGCATCAGTTACAACAATTCTGCCACTAGCATAGCCTTGTGGAAAATTAGCCATCAAATTTTCAATAACTTTGGCTGTGCCATAATATGGATGACTTAATTTTGGATGATGAGTAAAATTATGTCCTAATGTAATACATTTTACTCCATTAATAAACATAATATGGTGATTTTCTAGAACAAGAGTTATCATGCTTGACGAGGTATAACTATAAGTACTAAAATATTCTCCCGGAAAGATCCATTCCTCTGCTTTTCCGTGTAGTCCATATTTAATAGGATGCCACGGTGTAATCAATACTCCATTTACATTAACGTAGTCCCTATATCCCGACACAATCATTGTTTCCACAACACACAAGACTTTAGCTCCAACAACCTTGTTATTATTATCAATTGACTTAATAATATCAAACTTTTGGACGTCTTTTAATAACTTTGAGGTTCCGTTAAACATAGTAATTGTGCAATACGCGTCTACGCAACCACCACGAGGGTCATTATATGCAGACATTGAAATAGGTGCTGATTGTGATCCTAAACTCCTATAGAACATATTTCCACTTGTTGGGTTATGAACAACTAATGAGGGTTTAGGCGGTTCAAGACTGTTGAAAATGTCGCTAGACTTGTCTACAAGTGCTTCGAAAATCGCTCCGCCAAACATACAGCCTTCATCCTTAAAATTGGGCTTGATTTGCTGATTAAGTGAGCGTGAAAGCTGGTCTAAATAAAACTCTCCCCAACGCTTAAAATATTTTTGGTCAATTGCTAGCTTAACTTGGCCAACATTTGCGAAGTCGCCTTTAATATTTTTGAGAAGACCATTTACAAATTCCGCGCTAGTTGCGCATTTATTTGCTTCTAATAGCTTAACTAATTCATCATAGCAAGCTTGTGTGCTTAAAACATTGCCAATCCGTGTACAATTAATCATTTTTCTAATATATTCTACACTAGTAGCCCTAAAGCTGTGGCTAATTAGTGCAGGATTATTTACGCAACGCGCAATAGTGGCACCATTTACGCTCGTAGTTGCTGAAGTATGCGCTTCATTTCCAATAGTATATGTGTAATAATAATCAAAGTCCATTTTATCTTCAACATTTAAAACAATAGCCCGCTCTTGTTGGAGTTGAACTGTTCCAATATCATAAACATATTTTTGATTAATCGGGTCGTAACTATAGGCGTAATCGCCGACTAATAAATTGCCGAATGTTGCGCTATTATGCTCCTTAGGAATAACGTGGAGCTGTAAGTTCATAACAACAGTGCACAAAATAGTCGCAATAAAGTTACAAAACACTGTTGCAATCATGTTGCCGTCTGGAATATGCGCGTTGCCACCATTGGAATATTTGGCAAGATCGTATAATAAAGTGGACTGTAAATTATAACCGAACCCAAATGTATAAATTGGGGACGTAAAATTCTTGGTTTTTCTTAGACGCTTGAGTGTTTCGACCTCTCCGTGGGCGGGTGAAACATTAGGAATACCATCTGTAAGCATTAAAATTGCGCTGTTTCTTGATTTGTCGTCGCGACCTTCTAAAATTTGCAGTGCTTTTTCAAGTGCGCCCCAAATGTTTGTTTGGCCGCCTGGTTTAATAGTATTAATAGAGGCCATAATTTGGACTTTGTTTGCGTCTGTTGCGCACATAAGAGGTGTTACGACATCAATAACATTGTCAAATTTAATAATGCAAATGCGGGACTGTGGGTCTAGTGTTTGGACAATTGTTTTTGCTGAATGATTAACAATGTCCTGAATTGATAGTCCATTTTCGAGATTTTGACCATTAACGTCTTTTGCTTCAACCGGCGAATGCATTGAACCGGAGCGGTCAATAACTAGCACAATATCTTGTGAAAGGTGGCCGTTGTATTCGCCATTTACATCGAAAGTTAGCAGCAATTTATTGCTAATTGTGCTGTTGCTAGTCATAGTGTGGTCTAAAGTGAGCTTGGTTTCTTTAATAGGAACAGGACTAGTAACAGGACTAGGCCTAGGACTAGCACCGATCCACGCATTGTAATTATCACACAAAAATCTGAGCGCAACATTTGTCTTTAAATCATTAATAGTCATATGCTGGCGGGTCATAGGTGACTCTTGTTTAATAGCTAAAGCACTCATAATAGCACTACGCTCATAAGTATGACCATCACATCCTTGAACCGGATCTCTCATAACACACTGCGTAATAGGGCACGTAATAGTTTCGAGAATAGCATTAGAGTTAAAGGCTTGCATAGTGTATAGTGTAATACTTAATTAGCTAATAACTTAAAATAGTAATCAATTTTTTTCTAGTATTTCTATTTTTTAAAAATTGAATAAAATAATGTTTTATTCTATTTTTAAAATTATTAACTTTACTAACTTTAAAATGGAAACGGAAACAGAGACTGAAACAACAATTGGTAATGGTAATGCTAACATTGAAAAAACGCAAGTTAAAGACGTTTATGAAGAAATAGCGGATCATTTTGATAATAGTCGACAATATAAATGGACTTGGGTAAATACATTTTTAAATGAATTGAGAAAAGACGCAACAGTATATGATATTGGCTGCGGAAATGGTCGCAATATGGCAAATAATAATGCAAAAAATCTTAATTTTATTGGAATTGATAACTGTGAAAACTTTGTTAAAATTTGTAAAGCTAAAAATTTAAATGTGCTTTGTGGAAACATGGTCGCAATTCCTTGTCCGAGTGCTAGTGCTGACGCATTAATGTGTATTGCTGTTTTTCATCATCTAGAAAGTAAAGAGCACAGGGTACAAGCCTTATTAGAAATGAAGAGATTATTAAAGCCTAATGGCAAAATCTTATTGTCTGTATGGTCAATTAATCAACCGCCAAAAACGCGACGCTGTTTTAATAATTATGGCAATAATATTGTATTATGGAATAAATTTGGAAAGATTTATGAACGATTTTATTACATTTATAAGCTTGATGAATTAAAGCAATTATTTAATTTATGCGGATTAACCATATCAAATTATGACTATGATTGTGGTAATGAAATTTTTACGTTAGTTAAAAGTTAGTATTATTTACTTATGACTTATTTACTTACAAAAGCCATATGAATAAATAATGACAGCGACAATTCCTAGTATAAAACCCAAATGAAATTTAAACTGCATTTTTTTATAAATGTTTAGCCAACCTTGTATTTGTGTTTTGTCATTTAAATGTAGCAACATATAGTCGGTTTTAGGATATAATATATAAAATAAGTAGTTAGTAACAAAAGTAATACTAGCAATCATACAAATTTTAGGTAGCGCAGATGATTTGCTGTTTTTTGAAAACAATAATTTGTTTCCAAAATACACAGCTATAAAAGATAGCACAATTCCTAAAAGAAAACCGCCATAGTATATTTTCTTACGTTCTTGAATTAACTTTTCATATAATACTTGTTGCTCCTTTGTTAATGTATTTTTAAATTCTTGTTTATGATTGTCATTAGAGCATGAAAACATAGTATAAATATTGGCAATTAGAAAAACCGACGCAAACATACAAGACCCATAGCACACCATTTATATTATATTATAATATTAACTTGTTAAAATATTATAATATTAACTTGTTAAAATATTATATATTTTTTGATATATAATATATAATATATGGATTTAAATATTGAAAATTATAGCATCGAAGAAATATTAAACATATTGCATATTCACGTTAAATCTCTCGAAAATGCTGAATTAAATCAGGAATTTTTATATACTAAATTGCAAAATAAAATAGCTAAGTTGCAAAATAGCGAAAATAGCGAAAACAGCGAAATAAGCGAAAACAAGGCACAGCTTGTGGATTTTTTTTATCAATGTTTCATTAAAGTCAATAAATTGCTAGAAGAAAAACAGAAAAATATGCTCATTGTTCAAGACGACCATAACATTATTAAGCACGCTGAATCTAAAAAAGAAGAAATTTTTCAAGTAAATGTTAAAAGCGGATTAATAAACCCTTTAACGATTAAAACACTGAAAAAGGTTTTAAATATTGACACGCGTTTTAGAGACAATTATGAGAACTCTAGTTCAACCGATTTTGTAATAAATCTCCCGACCGCTTTTAAGAAAGTCCTCTCACTGCAAGTAATAAATTATCAACTTCCGTATACTATTTATTGCATATCGAAAAAAACAGGGTCACATTCATTTTATGTAAATACTAGCTTAATAGAAATAAATGATGGTGCTTATAATGAAAACTCATTGGTTATAGAAATAAATAGCAAATTACCACATAATATAGAGTTAGAATATAATTCGCTAAGTGGCAAATTTACTTTTACAAGCAAAAATAACCACGTGTTTAGTTTAAATTTCGATTATATTGAAAATGCAACTATGAATTATAATATAGCAACAAATATTGATAAAAATCAATTGACACTAGGCTGGATAATGGGGTTTAGAAATAATAGAATAATTAAAAATGGAAAACAAATTACTATAAAATATGAGGGCTCTAAAAGTTATGTATCAGAATATTGTTATGATGGTGGCCTAAGTAATAAATATTATTTGCTATCAGTAAATGATTATCAAAACAATCACAACAATGTTTTTGTATCGGCGTTTAAATATCAAACCTTAACAGATAATAATATATTATGTAAAATGACGAATTCTAAGGAAGACGGAACAAAACGGCTATTGTATCCAAAAAGAATATATTTTGGTCCCACAAATATTAATAAACTGCATATAAAAATTTATGATGAATATGGTAGAATATTAGATGTAAATAATGGCGATTTAACTATTGAAATAGAATGTGAAGTTTTATACGATTTATAACTTTTTGTGGTATAACTTTACTTGCTAACTAGCTTAGTTGCTTGTATAACTAGTTCTAAGTCAAATGTAAATTCTTCTTGTATAGACTGAACTAATAGTCCATAATTATCGATGATTTTAATATTGAAACTAGACATATTTATTGGACCGCTATATTGCCTAACATTATTTTTATTGTCATTATTGTCTAGGGTTTCATATATATAATTGTTTGTGATTATTGTCTTTTTATGTGTATTTATTTTGGCTAATATTTTATCACTTGAGAGATTATTGTTTAAAAATAGCTGATGTGTTTCAACAATTGCGTTTTGATTTTCATCGAAGCAAAAATAGATTGGACTGCTTAGTGTATTATATGTTTTAGGTCCTGTTATACTATTTGATGTATTATAAATAGCATTATTGAAACCTAAAATAGTAGCTAGTGAATAGGGTGGAACATAATTTGTTAAAAAATCTATTTCATAATAGTTAAATGTATTATTAATGCTATTGTCGGTTATATAATTTTTGCTTAAATCAAAGTGGCATATTTGAGAATTTTTATTGATTGAAAAAGTTAGTGAGTTAATAAATTTTGTGTTGCTAGCATCTAGTGATCCTCCTGAAATAGTAATGCTAGTATTTTTAAATTTATTATTTAAAAAAGTCTCCATTTCTGTTGGGTCTTCATAATATCCGTTATCTATTATTATTGAATATGAAAAATCGAGTTTTTTTGCGCTATCATATTTTTTAACTATAAAGCTATTATTTGATTTTGTGCTATGTATTAAAAATGGTTTTCTAATATTTAATGAAGTTAATTTGCATTGAATTACATTATTTATTGTATTATTTAACATAATTTTACAATCAGTTGACAATGCATTAGTAATAAATTTATTAATTCTATAAGTTGTATTGAAGTATAAATTTTTATATATGTGATAAGTTTCTATGTGATCGCTATTAATTATTGGATTTATTGTTGGATTTGTTGTTGTTGGATTTGTTGTTGTTGGATTTGTTGTTGTTGGATTTGTTGTTGGATTTGTTGTTGTTGAATTAGAATTAGGATTTGAATAGTTTACATATGTTTCTATTACATTAACATCATAATCATCTTCGTCGTCTGTGTCGTCTGTGTCGTCTTCTTGTTGTTTGTCTTCTGTAATACTATTATTAGTAAAGTGTTCTTTAATAGCTGGCTCAATATTAGCATTAGCATTAGAGTGTAAATAATCATCTAAATTAGCGTCTGCAACTGTTAAATAGTTTAACAATTTATTTTGTGCTTGCAGAAAAAAAGCTTTAATAGGTTCATTATTCTTAAAAACATTATTATTTAAATCGTGAACTTTTAGTAATATATGTTCTCGTGATAACTCGTCTAATTCGAGTAAATTATATAGTTCATTAATAGTATAATCTTCAATAGATGTATTAAAATCTTCATATGAATTGTTAGATGACATTATTTATTTATTTATAAATAAACTATATTAGTTTAATTAAGTATTTTTATATTTTTAATAGTTACAAATCTATTTTTGTACATAGTTATTAAAAATTTGACAAAATCAAATTCTTCATTATTTACTACTTTTTTGGGTAATTTTTGAATACCCTGTCCTCGTTTGCAGTGGTATGCTGATTTAAATAAATAGTCTTCTAGTAATGTTATTACTTCATTTTCGTAACTAGTAAAGTTTTTTCTATCAATTCTATAATTTGATTTGTATATATACCGATTATAGTTATTGTCTGTATAAATTTTATAGTGTTTTCTGTTTTCTCTTGCTAGATTATTTTTAATTATACCTATTCCTTCTATACTATTATTAGTATTATTCATTTCTAATACTAATAATCGAGAGTCGGGATCTAGCGACCCACTAATTTTTACAGGTGTTCCATAAATACACCCTAATGAGTTATTATTCTTTGTAATCCAAGCTCTATTTTCGTTAAATGTTGACACGCTAAATCGTGTTACACATATTTCCATTTCCATTAATTATTAGTTATTTATTTATTTGTAAAGTCTTATAAATAAATAAAAATTGCATTAATTTATCAATTTTTGTTTTTTTTGTTTTTTTGTTTACGCTCTTTACGCTCTTATTGTTGTTGTTTTAAATAATAGCAAGCTATAGTAACATTGGTTTCTGACGTTTCAATATTTTTTTTAATAATGTTAATTTTTTCATCATCGGAATAATCTTGTATTAAATCATTGTTTATTGAATATAAAAATTTATAGTTACTTATGGTTTCATAAAGTTCGCAATAACCTTCAATATTTTTTGGATTAGTGCTATTTATTATTATATAGCCATCGACTAATGAAATATTTAAATTTATGCTATTATTAACTAACGGGATGGTAAATTGTTGCATATTTTTTTCTTGAATTGTTATTATTTCAGTAGTTATTTTTATAATATTTAGCTCACGTTCTTGAAAGAGATCTAATAATATATTTTCAATCATTGCTGAATTATATTCTTCACCACATAGTGTTTTCATATGTTCTCTTAGTTGTGATTTAATGCTTTTTGAATTATTGGAATAATATTCTTCTATAATACTTATTAATGTAGAACGTTGTAGCGTTAATAATTTGTGTGATTGTAAATATTTTTTATATTCATCTTCTATAATATTAAATACATAAGATTTTATACTTTCTAAAATATTTAATTTTGACATTAGTTATATTAATTATATTATAATGTATTAAATATTTAATTCATTATTTAATTCATTATATTTAATTCATTATATTAAATTTAATATATAAAATTTAAAAGTAAATATATATAAATTCTTAAATATATAAAAATGAATGCACTATTTAAAGTATATAATAAATTATGTGTGCTATTTTGTAAGATTAAGTATATAATTTATTTTAATATATTTTTAAATGTATTGCTTATAAATTATTTGTATTATAAAGTTTGGAATGTTTTAAATAATAACCTAGCACTAGCATTAAATTATACTATTAAACTAAATGGATGTGTTATAATCAAATTGATACAGTGGCTTAACACTAATTTAGAATTATTGCTCATTAATTCGCATAATTATGATTTTTTATCTAAATTGTTTTCACGCTATTACGAGGATTGTCCTATTCATCAATTAAAATATACTAAAGACTTGTTTTTGAAGGAGTTTGGTGTTGAATTTGATGATTATTTTGAACTAGATACTAGTTTTTCAATAAAATCTGGGTCAGTTGCGCAAGTATATAAAGGTTTGATTAAAGCGAATGCGAATGCTAATGCGAATGCTAATAACGTTGCTATTAAAGTTGTTCATCCTGAAATAGAGTATCAATTAATATGTCCAGTATATTTTGTAAAAATATACACATACTTGGTAACAACCTTTAAATGCTTTTATAAATATGATATTATTCTAGATTTAAATGCGTTTTTTTGTAATTTAAAAAAGCAAATAAATATGGAAAACGAGTATAAAAATAACGAATATTTTTATAATACTTATTGCAATAATAATATTATACTTATTCCAAAACCTTTAATGAAAAGTAAAAATTTTTTAGTAATGGAATTTGTTGAAGGCGAACAATTTGAAAAAATAGATGTTAGCGATTATAAAAAACAAATTCTTATTTCATTTATGAGTATATTTATGAAAGATACTTTTATAAATGGTAAATATGTCCACTGTGATTTACACCAAGCAAATTGGAAGATTTATAAAGAAATAAGTAAAAATGAAAGTAAAGATGATGATACAGATTTTAATTATAAAATTATTATTTATGATTTTGGTTATGTAGTAGAAAATACAATAAGTGACACTTTGAAAAATATATGTTATTGTTTAGATACTAATAATATACAGGGATTAGGAAATTTATTATTTGATAATATAAAAAATATAAACAATGACATTAGCAATATTAGCTTTAAGGAAGATTTTATAGCAAGATATAAAAAGCATAATGTAATGGCTTATCCGTATTCAGATAATATAATAACAACATCTATTAATTTTTGCTATATTAATGGATATAAATTAAATAATGATTTATTGGATTTTTTTGTTTCTGTAATATTGCTTAATAAGCATTTTAATAAATATTTATTTTTAAATTATGACGAAACTTGCTTTGACGAGGATGTGTATTGCAAATATGTTTATGATACAAATATGTTTTATATGAGTATATGTGAAAAATATGATGTGTTTTCCAGTGTAAAAGAATTTATATATGCTACGTATATAAATAATCCATATTTCTCAAAAAGAATAAAATATACAAACACTTATTTTAATAGTTTAAAAAACACTAGTGTTACTAGTTCTCTAAATCATAATGCTATTGACATTTAAGGTCATTGGCCTATTGGCATTT
>Ga0208053_1000328_pt1 | contig 11474 bp, 2 predicted proteins | sample LakMenEpi20May10_FD_150719 | JGI IMG/M metagenome (GOLD analysis project Ga0208053, IMG submission 150719) | Freshwater microbial communities from Lake Mendota, WI - 20MAY2010 deep hole epilimnion (SPAdes) | ecosystem: Environmental > Aquatic > Freshwater > Lake > Epilimnion/Euphotic zone ... | reverse complement strand
ACTTTGTCTTCAGTGGAAGAGACGCAAAGAAGAGCTCTTTTGGAGAGGTTTTTATGGATGTAACAGCCCAAAAATGTCATATAGCTCCTGATTGAGGGGATATCATCTATTTTTAAGCAAGTAGATAACTGGGACAACAGAAATTTAAGTGGTAAACTGTTCAATTTACTGATAATGAGGGAAAAGCGCAAAATAGAGATTATTTTTCGAAGGGAAAGTACTCATATACTCAATTACTAAACCTAAAGGTTTTATTTTAAAGTATTTATTACCTGTTTTAATTCTCCATTGTGCAGGAACTGAGTTGAAGTACACGTTCACCTTAATGTGCAACAGGAAACCACAAACACACTCACACCACATGGGAACTTTCTAAGAAAAATCAATTTTGGGGGGCCAGAAGTTTTCATATAAAGCTAAGAGTATACAACACCCCCGCTGGCAGCAAAACGAGTTTTTCAAGGTAGCTCCTAAACGGTCCCGGTTTAAAAAAGGTAATACTTTTCCGGTGTGAGAATGTTTTTGAAGCAAACCCGCCAGCAAATTCGAACGTACACGAATACAGAAGAACCGCACAATATAAATATGAAAGAAGAATTTTCGGATTCAGATGGTACTGAATCCGAAATTGATGAGTATCTGAATGAAAATCCTCTACTAAGCAATCCGGACATGCCAATTTTTGATGTAGCTACTGGAAAAATGGACAAACCTAGCTGTAATCTAGAACCCCCCTACATTTGGTTGATGGATAGATCAGATAGATTGGGGTCAGCTTTGCCATTAGGTAAAAAGAGTGTAGCTATCTCAGTTGTAGACAACAAAATTGTTGTGGGTAAGCCATGGGGAAATGAAGTTTTGCCTTATGATGATGCCAAACAAACAGAGACAATTTTGCAATTGGCCAGGTGCTACAACATTGCTGTACAGGATATGAGAGTAACAGATAGAAAGCTGAAAAACGCTGAAATGAGCAAGAAAATGTCCATGGAGTTTATCCTAGCACTTGAAGCTGAAATTGATGACAATCTCTTTGAGGAGTTAATGATTAGCTATAGGATCATGTGCGAAATAGAAGAAAATGTTTCTCCGCCTACGTCATACGATTTTTCTCATACACACACATCAGAAAAAATCTATTTGTTTCACGAGATTGCAGGCCTTAAGGTGCGGATCCAGGAACTGGAGCAGAAACTCCAGCAGGCGTCCGGGACGTCCAGCCAGGATGAGAGAAGGGGGCCTCCAGCCTCCAGTCCAGCGCGGCATCCAGACTCCCGGCGGGACCGGCGGGCACAGCGTCCGGACTCCGAGCGAGCCCAGCGGGCCCAGCACCACAGCTCCCGGCGGGACCAGCGGGTCCGGCATCCGGACTCCAGGCGAGCCGGGCAATCCCCGGCTCCAGCCTTCAGAAGGGCCAGGACGGCCCCATGTCCAGACTCCCCCGAACACTTTCCTACCTCCCACCACCAAGCCCTAACAAAAATCCTACCTGTTGGAAGACCGGTGAACTCCATGCCCCATCTTGATCCGGAGGACTCCTCTGATGAGAACTCGAATGAAGAGAACTCCTCCGCTGAAGACTCGAGATACCCTAACAGGGTAATCACTGCTGAAAAGGGAAATTTCACTTGTGCTCATGTTGTGCCGCCTAGAGCGGACGCTATAGGCTATCTTCAGCCTCCCAGTGACTGGCTAATGCCAGATAATGATGATTCACTAAATAGAGAGCCAATCGATTCACTTGATATCACTGATTTTTCACTTTCTCCTGATATGGCCTTTGGATTAAAAATTTCGCCAATTCACTTCACAAATAGCTTCAATTCAGCCGTTGTAGACGCCATAACTGACGCTCAAAACGTTCAAGGCCAAGGTCGGCAGTAAATTTCGCAATTCGGATTATACGCAATTTGGAGTAAACTTTACAAAATCTATCAATAGAACTACAAAATTCAAACAAAATTATGTTATTTGATAAAAGTTTTCATTTTTATTATTTCAGTGATTGATTGATTGCTAGTTCCATTCTACGAATTTTACGCTCCGTTTGACAACCACATATTGTAATGTTTGCCGAATGTTAACCTTGAACATAACGCAGTAGAATTTTACGCGGCAAACTAAAATTAAGTATGTAAATATTAATTATTTAAAAGTAACAAAGAAAATTAATGGTACCCATAGCAAATACCATTTTCTTTTTTTTCTGGTTTTTTCTTTTCCTACTAAAGGAATAGTGAATAAAGAGCCCTTTCTTTACACGGCTCTCTTTACACGTTAGAATATCTTTTTAAGCAAAATACATTCTAAAAAACACTTCTTATAGTAAAAGCAAAACCAACTACAAAAATATCCTTCATGTTCTAAAAAGTACAGAACTCCAGTTTGAACAGGATGTGTTCCTTCTCCCTTCTTTCAAGGGCACATTTCACAATACATGAAAGACCAGTCAAGCCTAGGGTCTGAAGGCCCAGGCCCACATGTTTTTCATATCCTGGTCCACCAGGGGCAATTATTCAAGACTAACCATGTGTTATATAAATATGATAATATGTAATTCGTTATTCGTTATTCGTTATTCGTTATTGTGTTATTCAAGATGTATTATAAGGCTAGTTTAGGCAATCCCTTTACCTGCTCTCAGGATCCCCCCCCCCTCCTTCATCTACCTTGGAAACTTACATCCCTGGGGTTCATATGAGGGTTGGTCAATACTTCCTGCATGGCAAAGGGGAGGGAGCCAGCCTGTTGGCCTTGGCAAAACATTTGTATAAAACACTAGAGTAAATCTCTAGTCTGGGTCTGTGAGTCCTGAGCCATCAGAGGGAGCAGAGGACCTGGTAAAGTGACGAGTCCTTCACCATGGCACTCCTTCTCAGGTTTTAAGTCATCCTAAATATCCACTACCTATTGAACTTGGCATACAGAAGGGGTTTAAGAGATAAGCTACCTTAACTAGAGAGTTCTAATGTGGGGATGATATATTAGGCTGCAGACCATTGTATGAACTGTTTTTCCACCATGTTATGTAAACTATACTAGTAATATCGTACTTACACTTAGATATAATAAAGACCTTTTTAAAGGTGACTAGATAGTTCTTTGCTAAACAAGGGTTGGTAAAACTGAGGTATCCTGGTGTACTTATATCAAATTTAAGTCTAGAGTACCATCAATCCCAGGTGTGATGAGAAGTTGTTTCCATTGAGGTCCTCAATAGCCTTAAAGGGGCAGTGTCATAAGAATCTGGATTCTTACCTATTAGTACACACTAAGCCGTCGCGAGCATATGGGTTAATTATACTGATAGTAGGTGGCAGTACATTAGTATACAGATACACAACATCTATCTACCAATTTTCCCTAGATCCACTTTACCTAACATTTGCAACACAAGTAGGATAGACAAGGAATAGATCCTGGTCTAAAGCCTAGGTACTATTTTCCATCTACTGAAAAGACCAGCTACGGTTTTCACTGGTGCAAGTCGCGGTCATATATTCTCGTGATACAGTCCCTATATCCCGTTTTCACCCTCCGTGTGTGTGTGGTATGTGATAGAACTCTAGACCATCAAGTAAGAGTCTATAACGTTAAAGTTGCAACTTTAAATAGATTTAGTAATGAAGGGTTGAGAACTGTTATGTGGTACATATGCAGGGAGTGTGAAAACCCTACACCTTTTTACATTTAAATTTGTTATACACCAGTGGAAGCATTTCCTTATTACATCTGGGTAGTGTGTACAAATGCAAAAGAGGTGTAGTACCAAGGAATAAGGAGTTAGTAATCATACAATATACTATACATACTTACAGTCCTGTGTACAGGGACCTATAGTTGAGCCTGTGGCATATACCAATTTGTTGAGGTACATAGTTTATATATGTAAGTTCGTAAGTCCACGTAAGAGACAGCTATAAAAGTGTATGTAACAAAAGGTTCTACCTTACAGTAAGGTAATTACATACATGTAAGTAATGTAAGTAAGTTCCAGCCTCCAGGAACAGCGTGTACAAGTAACAGTCGTACAGTATAAGTACACAGGGTGTAGCTTTGTAAAGCTGTCCATTACTGTACACGGTATATATGTACAACAATTTGTTACATATGTACGTACTTTAGTCCATTGAGTGTACAAAGTACAAAAAGACCATCAGGGTGTAAAATCTTGTCAAACCACTAAATTTCTAGCCCATATGTACACTGGTATAATCCTATAGTACAAAATATAGTGCCAGAGAAAAAACTTTCACTTTCTCCACAGTCTGTCATACCCCCCCCGGCCTTGTGTTAAAACAGTCTACTCTCTATCTCTCTACTATAGCGCCACTCTCTCTATTGCAGTACTGAATATACATATACTCTGAGCTCACAGTAAACATGAGAAGGCATTCATTTGATAATATGTCTAGGAGTAGAGATAGGTCCTTGCAAAGGTGGGCAGAGAGATTATTAGGGGGAGGTCAACAGCAGCCAGTACCTGTAGTTGTACACAATGAACCAGACCCCCCTCCAGCAGGGCCTGAAAACCTAGATGAGATAGCAGTAGCCAACCTCTTACAGCCTGAGCTAAATAGAGAAGAGCCACCTAGAGTACCAAACATGCCAGCAAGAAATCCTCAGATAGGCCATGCACATTTGGAGTATGTCAGTAATGACCCTATGGGGAGGATTCTTATGCAGATAGTTAGGGACAATATGGAGCTCAGACAGCAGGCAGGAGCTGAGCAAGGTACGAACATTGATCTAGGTGAGTTCTGTACAGCATTTTACAACAAAGCTCAGGTAGAAAAAGATCACCTAGAAGAGAGGCTTAAGCACTCAGAAAGAAACATCCAGCACAATCTCATTCAGAATAAACTGAAGAGTAACGATGAGCTCATGTCCTACCCCCCTCCAGCTCACTATAGTAGCACAGATGTTCTGACTAGCTCAGCACTCACTGCCCACAACCAGAAACTTTTCCCATACGGTAGTGGTAAGTTCAGTGGGTACAAGGGGAAGGATGGAGAGAATGGAATGGGAGTTATTGAGTTCTTAAGTAGCATGAACCGAGCTCAGCAGACGGCTAAGCTCAGTAGGAATGAGTTCAAGAATCAGCTATTGAACTCAACAACTGGAAAAGCTCACAGCTTACTAGTTGATTGGTTCAACAATGGAGAAGCCATTGAAGATTGCTATTTCAATTTAGTTGTCAATTTTGACAAAAGGACAACTGTGGAAGATGCTAGAACTAAGTTGGCCAGCTATAAGGCCTATAAGAGCTCAAACTTGGCCAAGGTAGAGGCCGACATTATGTCACTGGCCAGCAGGGCCAGCACTAGCCTCCCAGCAGGCGACAGTAGGCAGGCTTTGTACAACTTAGATAGTACGATGGCACTAATTAGGGCACTGCCACCCACTTCTTCTGCCACAGCATCAAATACTTTTGCTGCCCTCAATGCTGAGCTAAGGAGGGCAGCCACATTTACAGAGCTAAGCAAGGCTGTGAATGTTTATAGACATGTAATAGATGCTGACATTAGGATGAATGGAATTTCAGCTCCTAAGGATAAGGCCCAGACAAATTCAGGGCAGGCAGTAGGCAAGAAACAGTGGGGCAGTAAAAGAGGGGCAAAGGCCACCTCTTTTGGAATAAGTGGAGCACCCGTAGATGGAAAGTATACAAAGCAGGGTAGCACTCCCCAGGCTAGTAAGCATCAGGGACAGAACCAGTCCATGACAGCCTGGAATCAAGGAGGCCCACAGAATGGCCAGCAGGGCCAAGGCTTTGGTAGAGGAGGCCAGCACAAAGGACACCCTAGGGGTGGCCAGCAGGGCCAATTCAGAGGTAGGGGCAAAGGACCTTACAAGGGCAGTAGGAATGGAGGCTATTCAACAGCCACCTACTGCTCTCTGTGTGGCAACACTGACCACACGGCTGGTCAGGGTTGTCCATACATGCAGGATAATCAAGGGCAGATAGTTAAGTATCAGCCAGTACAGGGCGTATGTGGAGCGTGCCCGCCGGGCATAATGCCCCGGCTAAACCACGCTGAGAAAATATGCCCCTATAGGAAGGGAGGCCCTCTGTATAACACGACCTCATGAAGGCATCAGGGCACGGGCAAAGACAAAGTAAACAGAGATAGTTCAGAAAGCATAGTAAGCACAGCAGCTACTAAAGGGACAGTCACAGAGGAACTTTTTAAGTTAGCAGGATATAGCAATCTGTCCGCCACATCATTTATGTGCACAATAGGCAAGGAAAGTGAAGCTAAGACTAAGCAGAGTAAGAATAGTTTTAGAGGCAAGAGTGCCAAAGCCTACAGTGTAAATGATCACGATAAGAAAATCTATGTAGAAACTAGAATAAATAATTATAGAACAGTTAGCCTCATAGATAGCGGATCAGATTTGTCAATTATTCATCACAGTCTTTATAAGAAAATAAAGCCGTCAAGTTCAGGAAAAGTGTTAGAGAAAAGCGAAATTTCTTTTATCACTACCTTTTCAGGACAAGACATAAAAATTAAAGGGATAGTCAAATGGTTGGTAAAACCCCATGTTGGACACCCTGGCCTGCTAACCACTTTTCATGTTATACAAGACATTGAAGGTATCCCAGACTTATTACTTGGTAATGATTTGCTTAAACAATATTTGGGTACTGTAGGGTACGCAGGGGATGTACAGTCCCCTACGCCTGAAGTGATATTTAAGTATCCTGTGTACACAAAATGTAAAGTATACCAAGTGTCCCCAGCTGAAATGAAAAGTTGTGTTGCTTTCTGTACATTAGAGCCTAATGAGATTAGAGATATAGAATTTACTCTTAATCCGGCTGCAGCAGTTGTTAGAACTGATTTTGTCTTAGTCACGGCCCGTCAAATTGATGAATTATATATCATACCCTCGCGTAGTGATTTAACCTTCGACCCTGCCCTAGGCGCCTATACTGTAACGGTCTGTGTGATGAATATAAGTACAGAAACAGTAAGTGATTTTGTCACAGGAAAGTACGAAGTTATAAACAATTCATCCGCGGTACCGATTGATGGCGACAATGTGCCAAAGATGTTGAAAATAATCGAGAGACATCCTTTAGGCCGAGAGATTTTGCCCTCTAAAAATTCTGCAAAAATTCGAACTCCTATAATGAGTATAAACTTAGTAAACACTACTTTGTCTAAAAATAAATATGTGCAACAGTCCGATTTTGAAACTGGGGATTGTGTAATGGCCAAAGAGCCGAGTTACGAAGGAGAGGCCGTCATTTCAGCAGATATTATAGAAGGGGGGTTGGATTTGCCGACTATAGTATATGACACAGCAGAGGAAGCTGTTGGGTTACAAAACTACCCCCCGGAAATTAGGCCCTATATTAAGCATATATTTATTGACAAGTACCCAGAAAGCGTATCTCTGCATTCATTAGACGCCGGTGACCTGTCTAAAACACTAGGCTACACTAGCTTGAGACTAAGAGAAGGGGAAACATTGCCCCGGGCAAAAAGAATTTTCCATGTGTCGCCTGGCGAACAGAGACACATGGAGGATATTTTAGAACTTTTGCTCAAATTCAAGTATATTATGAGGGCGCCGGTAACGCCCTCAGGTCATCATTTATACGGAATGTCAAGTTATTTGATTCCCCGGGCCAAGCCTAATACCCTTGGTCGCCTAATAGTCGATTATAGCCCTATAAACCCACTAATTGAGAGCCCCGCTAGTGTAATTCCTGAGATAGGAGCCACATTGCAATTTTTACAGGGGAAAGCTCTTTACAGCAGTTTAGATCTCAGACAGGCCTACCTAGCTCTTAGGATAGATGAACCCTCAAAACCCCTTACAACGTTTTTGACCCCCTCGGGAGCATTTGTATGGAATTCTTTACCTACTGGGGCAGCAAATTCACCTATACATTTCTCAAATGCCATATGCAACGTTTTGCAATACGAGCCAGAAAAGGATGAAAAGGGGGAGCTCATTTATGAAAAGCCAAATGTTGTAAAACAGAAAAAGAAGGTTTTAGAGCACACTGTTAGTTATTTTGACGACATTGTTATTACTTCTCAGTGGGGGCCAACATTTGATGAGATGCTAAAGAGCCATTTTCTAAACCTAGAAGCCACAGTGCAGCGCCTTGCTTTTCATGGGTGTAAAATAAGTGTCCGAAAATGTGAATTCGCCAAATCAAAAATATTATTTTTGGGGTGGGTCATATGTAGGGACTATATTATTGCTGACCCTCGCAGGGTGAACAAAGTGCGCGAATTCAAATTTCCGGACTGTAAAAAAGCTTGCCGGGCATTTCTAGGTTTAGTAAACAGCCTAAGAAGGGTTATTTCTATGGATGTAGTTTCACAAATGGCCATTCTTACCCCACTGACAAGTACTAAAGTTCAATTTGAGCCCGAGGAAAAACATTATAAGGCTTTTGAGGAAATAAAAAGATTACTAGTCTCTGCCCCTCTCTTCAATAATCTTATTGACGAGAGGGCAGAGAAGTTCATGTGGGTGGATGCTTCCACCACATCTGGGGTTATAGGCTGTGTATTGGCACAAAAGAAAAAAAGTAGTAAGGACGAAAAGATCATCCCCAACTATTTGGACCTAGATAACCCCGTACATCGTATCATTTATGACAGATCCCTTCCATACGAGCCGGCCACACTGTATACTGAACTGCCTATCACGGTGCCCACCCCTTCAGCAAGAAAAACAATGCCCCCAAACATTGAGCCTGAAGCCCCCCTCTTTGGATTTACCCCAATGTCAGTAAAAGATAGTTTTTTTTGGTCTTTGCTCAGTTTGATGGCTCTTTTTAATTGTGCAGCTAAATACACTGTAACCGAATTACGAAAATTAGCTTTGAAACAAGTAAAGAGTTCACCCCTGAATAACAAAGTCAAAGATATTCTTTTCAACAGAGACTTGTACAGGTACCATCGCTGGGTTGAGGATTTCACAAGTGGGAAAATTGGCATAGATCCAAAATTTTATACAATAGAAGCACTGGCTGTAAAGTTGTTAAGACCTATTATAGTGATATCTACTTTAGCTAGGCATAACTATAAGGCTGTTTTTCCTATCAATTTGCATGGAGCCCCAGATAAACCCCCTTTTATTTTTGGATTATATGAGAAGGACGGAGAAGAAATATTTTTGCCTTTCTTTATAAACAAACAAGCGGAATTTTGCTTAGATTCTTTAAAGGGACGTATGGAGGTGATCGCTTATAGTGCAAAAACAGTTCCTGAAGGTTTCAGATCTCGATCTATCCTAGATTTAGAAGTTTACAGTATCCTTAATAGCTTGTACAGTATGCAAAGATTTATATCAGGTGTAAAAGTGACATTACTTACAGACAGCCGTGTTTTATACTATCTTTTTAGTGCAAAAATTGGAAATTCATGTGTGAGAATTAAAAGATGGGTTCTAAAAATGATCTCAGATTATCCTATGGTGGTACTACAGTTTGTACGCACAAATTCAAATTTGGCGGACTTTTTGACGCGAGAGGGCATGTTGCCCGGTGATGCTGACAAATTTCAACTGAAAGATGTCAACATCAAGGACATTTATGACAATCTACCCAAACACACCTTTACTCTCAAAGAATGGAGTGAGTGGGTAGAAGCCCATCCTGAATTTCTTGAAATTAAGAGCACTAAGGCTGTATGTATGTCCCTGACACGAGGTATAGATAACTTGAAAGAGTACATGTCCCCCCTGACAATTTTGCAGAAAAGGCTGGATAGAGAAAATATTGTTAAAAATCAGAAAAAACAATTTCCAGATATCTATACAGAGTGCCTTGCTTCAGAAAATTTTGAAATAAAAAGAAAATCAAATAATGCCACCCTAACGTACAAACTTATTACGGATATGCTAATGGTTTATGTTGAAGATGAGCCTAAAATTTTAATCCCCCCCAATTTAGTTGGTGCACTTTTAGCTTTCTTTCATCTAAAAGGCCACGGCGGCATTAAAAGGATGGTTTCTGATCTCAAATCGTACTATTTCCAAAATATGTATACAGAAATAAAACGGTTCGTATCCTCCTGTTATGCATGTTTTCTAAGTTATCGAGGCAAAAGGAAGGTAAAAATGGGTATGTACCCAATGCCGAGTCGGCCATTTGAAGAGGTCATATTAGACCTTTGCGAAAACTTGAACACAACAGGAGGATATTCTCATCTTTTGCTTATGCAGTGTACTTTTTCTAGCTTTCTCATAATTATACCGCTAAAAACTAAAACTTCAAATGAAGTAACCCGGTCAATTTTAAATTGTGTTTTGCAACAGTTCAATGTACAAAAACTGCATAGTGACAACGGGCCGTGCTTTCGCAATAATCAATGGCTTGAAACTATGGCCTCTTTAAACGTACATGTGATAGGGTCATCTGCTCTACACCCAGCCGGCAGGGGGATGATAGAATCGTCAGTAAATACCGTAAAACTGCTTTTGAGAAAAATGTTAGCTACGCACACAGATTTGAATTGGGAATTTCTTCCATTTTTAGTTTCAAAAATACTGAACAATTCTATCAACCCTAACACGGGCTTTTCACCTTTTACAATGGTATATGGAGCAGATCACTCTATCCCATCTTTCCTACAATCTGAGCCTTCAGCAATGCCACATTTTTCAGTAAGACCAAATAAAGCTAGAATAAAGGCACTAACAAAGGAGATTCAAAGGATCACAACTACGGCTCAGGATAAATTGACACAAATAAGAATGAAGGCAGCCGAAAGGGTTAACAAAAGTAGAAAAGAAACAAATTTTAAACCAGGAGACTACTTATTTGTCATTGATCGTACAATTGTCCCAGGAAATCCAAGAGTTCTCAGAACAAAGCTTTCGCCCTCCCCTTATATTTGTGTAAGGTCATTATTTACCTCATCTATAGTAAAAAGGATTTCTGACGGTTTTACTTCAGTTTACAGTAACTCAGATCTAAAAAAATATGATAAAGTTTCCCCTTTGTTCAATTCCCTTCCAGCTGAAGTAAACAAAGTCCTTCTCAATGACTTCAAAAACCTATTAGATTCTGACCTTTGTACTATAGCAGAGTTTGACCCTTTGAATATCCCAGAAAAAGCTGTGCCTTTATTCTCTGAAGACAATATAGAACTAATAAATGGTGAATTAGTTTCAGGAAATGTAGCAAATGAACCGGAACAAATCTCGTTAGACATTCCCTTTGTTGAAAATATTGAGGAACCTGTACCTATAAATGACGAAATGTACGATGACGATGAAAATGATATAGATATGCCGGATAAAATAAATGCCAATGACGATCCTTCCTATGCCGATTCAGACAATGACGAAGAGGACAGTGTGCCCATAGATAGAGTCACCCTAATGAGGGAGCTAGAAGAGGATAGAGAAGAAGAAGAGAGTCGGCAGTTAGAAAGGATAGAAGAAGAGTCGGAAGAAGAAGAAGAAGAAGAAGACGACCGGCCCACTGGCAGGGC
>Ga0208053_1000320_pt1 | contig 11642 bp, 8 predicted proteins | sample LakMenEpi20May10_FD_150719 | JGI IMG/M metagenome (GOLD analysis project Ga0208053, IMG submission 150719) | Freshwater microbial communities from Lake Mendota, WI - 20MAY2010 deep hole epilimnion (SPAdes) | ecosystem: Environmental > Aquatic > Freshwater > Lake > Epilimnion/Euphotic zone ... | reverse complement strand
TGGGACCCACGTACTATCTTTGCATGAAGCACATGGTGGAGGACAAGATTAATTACAGAGATACTGGAGGGAAGACATTGCTGACGCACCAGCCTCTCGAAGGCCGATCTGCAGGCGGTGGTTTACGAATTGGAGAAATGGAGCGTGACGCGTTAATTGGCCACGGTGCTGCATCCTTCATCGAAGAGTCCTTTATGAAACGCTCGGATGAACATGAAGTTATTTTTCAGAAAGAAGACGGTGTTTTGGATTCAAAACAAGAAGCGAATGTAGATACAACTATTTTGCGTATGCCGTATGCAATGTCATTAATGGTTCACGAGTTGGAAGCAATGCATATCAGTACAAAACTGGTTACGATGGCCTAAATCACGGAGAACTATGCCCATATACATACAAGCCGCAGTAAAATAGTATGTCATCAGATACAGTAATGCACGTAGTAAAGCGGAGCGGATCCCGTGAGGAGGTTTCGTTTGACAAGATTCTTAAGCGTATTCAGGATCTTTCAAAGGGACTCGACCATGTCAATCCGACTGCTGTGGCTCAGAAGGTATGTTCGCAGCTTCAGGACAACATGAATACGTCACAACTCGACGAGTTTGCGGCAGAGACTGCGGCATCCATGTCGGCCCGCAATCACCCTAATTATGGCCTTCTTGCAGCCCGAATTGTAATTGATAATCATCAGAAGAATACTCCTGATCGTTTGATCGATTGTGTACAGGTTCTGTTTGATGAAGGAATAATCGATGAATCGTATTACCTCGTTGCTCAGGATCTGGAGTTCGAGAAGCTGATTGATTATTCTCGGGACTTCATGTTTGATTATTTCGGGTACAAGACTCTGGAGAAGGGATATCTACTCCGTCGTGCAGATGGGCGTGTCTGGGAACGTCCTCAGCACATGTGGATGCGTGTGGCGATTCAACTTCATGCGAATAATATGCAGCGTGTAAAGGAGACGTACGATTCTCTCTCAGAAGGGTACTTCATTCATGCGACTCCTACATTGTTCAATTCGGGAACCAAGCATCCGCAGTTGTCGAGCTGTTTCTTGCAGACAATGGCCGAAGATTCGATTAAGGGAATCTACAAGACTCTGGCTGACTGTGCACAGATCTCAAAGTGGGCAGGTGGAATCGGTCTGTCTGTTCACAATATCCGCGCCCGTGGTTCGAAGATCTACGGGACGAATGGAAAGTCTACAGGAATTGTGCCAATGCTCAAGGTCTTCAATGACACTGCAAAGTATGTGAATCAGGGAGGAAAGCGTAATGGTTCATTTGCGATCTATCTCGAGCCCTGGCACGCTGATGTCGAGGATTTCCTCCGTCTCAAGTTGAATCAGGGTAACGAAGATGAGCGGGCGCGCGACCTATTCTATGCTCTTTGGATTCCGGATCTTTTCATGAAGCGTGTAGAGGCAGGTCAAGAGTGGACTCTAATGTGCCCGTCCGACTGTCCTGGACTTGCAGATGTTTGGGGAGATGAGTTCGAGAAGCTGTACACGTCCTATGAAGAGCAGGGCAAGGGTCGGAGGACGATTCCTGCACAGAAGCTATGGCAGATGGTGATGGATTCTCAGATCCAGACGGGTACGCCGTATCTTCTATACAAGGATGCTGCGAATGCAAAGAGCAATCAGCAGAATCTGGGAACAATCAAGTGTTCAAACCTATGTACTGAAATCATCGAGTATTCGTCTCCCGATGAAACTGCGGTCTGCAATCTGGGGTCGCTGTCACTCCCGAAGTTTGTTCGCGAGGATAAGACATTTGACTTCGAAAAGCTGAGGAAATATACCTCAATCCTTGCTCGCAATCTAGATATTGTGATTGATAAGACGTTTTATCCCACACCTGAGACACGTACTTCGAATATGAAGCACCGACCAATTGGAATTGGTATTCAGGGTCTTGCAGATGTGTTCGCAAAGATGCGTATTGCATGGACATCCGACGAGGCTCGTGCATTGAATCGCGAAATCTTTGAGAATATCTACTACGCTGCAGCTACTCAAAGTACGGTGACTGCAATTATACAGGATGAATGGCGAGGTGTTGTGTTTTATGACATAAGCAATTCATATTCATCCTTTATTGGATCCCCGATGAGCCATGGCAAGATGCAGTATACTCTATGGGGAGAGAAGCCCCGTTCGATGTACCTTGATTGGGACCGTCTACGTGAGATGTGCTCATCTGGAATGCGGAATTCTCTTCTAATTGCACCGATGCCAACGGCGTCTACGTCTCAGATTCTCGGAAATAACGAGTGCTTTGAACCGTTCACGAATAACGTCTATGTTCGCCACGTACTTGCAGGCGATTTTGTAGTCATCAATAAGTATCTCGTTGCTGATCTTCTAGAACGTGGTCTCTGGACGCCCGAGATTCGGACAGCGATTATTGCAAACAATGGAAGTATTCAGTCAATGGGTGAGATTCCAGCTGATATACGTGAGCTATACAAGACCGCCTGGGAGATCCCCCAAAAGACTCTGATTAACTTTGCTGCAGATCGTGCACCGTTTATCTGCCAATCGCAGTCTCTCAATCTTTTCCTAACTGAGCCCACATACGCAAAGATTTCGAGCATGCATTTCTACGCATGGCGACTCGGTCTGAAAACCGGATGCTATTATCTTCGTACGAAGGCTGTTGTCTCTGCACAGAAGTTTACGATTGAACCCAAGGCTGAAGCAGATTGTTTGATGTGCAGCTCCTAGAGTCGCAGCTCCTAGTCTCCAAAATCTAGTCTGCGTTTAAAGAATTTCTCAGTGAAAAAGTATAACATACGAATGTCTCTGCTACTCACTGAAGCTTCGCCCTACCCCTTTTCTGGAGGTGTTTCTGCCACGCTCTCAAAGGGCGGACGCCGTCGCCGTCACACTGCGAAGGGCGGTCGCCGTCACCGCCGCCGTCACACGATGAAGGCCGGTCGCCGTCACCGCCGTCGTCACACGGCCGGTCGTCGCCGCCGTCACCGTGGTGGTGAGCTGAAGCTCGAGGGTGGTCGCCGTCGCCGCCGTCACACCGCCGGTCGCCGTCGCCGTCACCGCGGAGGTGAGGAGCCGCAGCTGATGGGTGGCCGCCGTCGCCGCCGCCACACGGCGAAGGGTGGACGCAGACACCGCCGCCGCCACACGATGAAGATGTTTTATTAGAGAGTTGCAGCAATCTCTGATACAGCCTTGAATAAATCATCTGAAAATCCAAAGTGACATCCGTTTGATTCCATTCCAGCCGGGGACTTTCTAGCCGATGTTGTGCGTGGATGAACTAAACTTACTATAATATCTTGCGGACCTAATTCTCTACACATATGTTCGCGACCGCGAATAAATGCGTTGCCCTCTGCAATCTTGACCGTATCGTCAAACTTTCCTGCTTCCCAGAATTTACGAGTAAATGCAAGAGTTGCCTCAGAGACGCGAGCAGCCATCGGGAGTTTCAGCGGAGGCACGTTAATAAACGAAATGACTTTCTTGATGTCGTAGCACGGGATTGTCGTACAGAAAACACACTGAACTGCGGGACTCTTAAGCATAGATGCAACCCGCATAATCACGCTATTGTTCGGATAGACGTCGTCATCGTCCATGTTCACAAGAACATCGTGGGACGCAAGTTCAACGGCTCGATTCCGCTTCCATGCAATTGTCTTTCCAGGATCAACCCATTCATACTTGACATTCTTGACTCCCTTGAATATGAAATCGCACGAGATCTCACTATCATCAACGATAACCCATTCAATTTTATCGTCAGGATAGGCGAGGTGTAGAAAGCAGTCTCTTGCAAGACGCATGAATTCAATTCGATCACGTGTAGGCGTTAGAATCGAAACACATGGAAGATCTGCTTCAGCAGGAAGAGTATTCACGCGTTCAGGAAATACTAATTGACCCAATCTGTACTTCATCATCTCGATCCACGCAGTGTGACGATCCATGTACTCATTCTTAACGGCCTCAGAATCCGATTGCTTCTTCTCTAACGGTAAAGAGATGTAGGTTGAAAGTCCAGCTAGAAAGTTCTCTTCGCTCCATGCACGGACTTGGATATGACATTCAGGATGCTGAGTTGTCTTTATCGATTCAACCCACGTCGCCGTTCTCGTGAGTTCTTCAAACGGTTGAATACGGCCTAGTAGAAGATTGCATCCGTTGGATGATGCTTCATTCACCGCGTGCCCAAATCCTTCTGCACCCGATAAGCAGATTGCAAGGCCACATTCACTTAGAAGTGAATCGTACTCGACCTGCTTCAACGTTGATGGATAGGTGTGAATTAGACTCGCAACGTCCTCGGGAACGGTTAGATTCATACGGGTTGAATCGTAGGGAATGTGCAGTTCGGGGAATCCAGTGCGATCAGATGAATGTGCATATGCATCCACGATCAATTGAGGATGACGAAAGATGTTCTTTCCAACAAGAACGAAAGCCTTTGAATAGTTCTTGGTCACAGAACATTCCTTGCTGATACTAGACCAACCAATATATACGATCGGCTTCGTTGTTAGCTTTGAAAAGATAGCCTCCGCTTCGTGAGTCTTTACCCAGATTTCATCGACCATTTCAAGGTATGGATCCCATGCGGTATACGTCCATTCCGGATTCGGAATCCATATATTCTTGGATGCGAAGGAGAAGAGTGCGGGATTGATCACTTCGAGGAAGATATTTAGATCACATTCAGGACCCACCGGCTGCTGGTGAGGCGTCCGTGCAAGTTTCAGCTCATCTCCATAGACAATTGCGAGGATACCGTGAATCAAATCGGCATCTTGAGAGAGGCCCGTTTGATTGCGATGATTTGTGATGATATTGACACGAGGCATTACTTGATACTCCGTCTTGTCGCACGAAAGTCAAACGAACGGGGTGCACGGCGAAGGGTCCTTGGCTTCTTGGGAAATGATTTCCATGCAGAGAAGGTCGGTTCATCTTTCAGACAAAGACCTCGATCAAATGCCCAGACTAGTGGGGTGCGACACCATCTCCAGAATTCTTCGATTGATTCTATTTCATCTGCAGTGTCAAAGGATTCAATGAGATCGTCTGTCATCTGATCACATAGATCGCGAAGATCTCCAAACCCGTAATTTTCAGCAAGAAGATCATCACAGAGTGTTCCGTAATCATTCTCGGCAGAACGAGTGAGTGGGTCCCAAACAACACGCATTACAGGTCGAATCGTTTCCCAACCACTATCGTACATAAACAGTTTGTCGTTCGAGCGGATGTAGATAGACCCCTGGAACTTCTTCATTGTTCAGTTGTCTCTTTAGAAAAACCGTTTGAATTCCGCAGACTTTGTTCCGAACATATTCGCATTGACCGGGTTAGCAATCGGAGCGGGGAAGTTCTCTTGGTCCTTGCGATAGCGGAGGTACATGTTGATTTCGCCAAGGATGTAGGTAACCGAATACGCAAGGACACGCTTATTTAGCTGTTCAATCTCTTCTCTGAGCTTTCCAGGCGAGTTCGTCGAGTACTGCAGGTAGTAGCTTCGCATGATTGTCTTGAGGTCGTCCGTATTCTGGGCATCAATCACATGCTTCTTGTCGCTTTCTATCCACACACGGTAACGAATCTCATCCTGTAGAAACTTGATATTTGCATCACTGAAAAAGGTACTGTTCAGCGGAGTTGTATCGTGGATACGAATGAGTGACTGTGCAGCATACGGAACGCGTCTGATAGACGGATCCTCTTGCTGGACTACAAACTGAGGGGCGAACCCATTCTGAATGTTTGGAACACGTCCCGTGTTTTTAGGTGCATCCGGAACAGCCGACTGCAAGTAATATTGCTCGAGTCCTGACATTTGTATTGAACAGAGAGAACTTACCTCGCCGGAACAGACGATAACGACGACGTGTCTGGGACAAGGGTCTTTATTTCAAAAGCAAATGTTGCTTGCATATTGATATTCAATACCGGAATTGACAAGTTTGAAAGATCTGTGAATTCATTTTCTTCGATAACGGCCGAGGCTGGAGTATCTCCGTAAAACGTGAATGGATCATATGCAATGATAAACTGTGTATCGAAACACGCCTGTGATATATTTGTGGTTATATCGATAGTATTTGCAAGAATAACTCCGTCATTTGAAAGGAAATAGCCGAGAATGTTTGATCCAGTCTGAGTTCTTGCTCGTAGTAAGTGCTGGCGAAGAACAGCATTGTGGAAGCGAATGCGATCTCCTGGCCGAAGCTCGTTTATATTGTATGCAGATGTAACTGACACAGGAGCAGTCTGTCTTGTCATTGTACATAAAAGTCTTGCGGCACCTACAGCAGCTATTTCATTGCTTCCGCTGCCTGAAGAATTGCTTATGATACTTCCTGCGTATTCGATCTTAGTAATCATAATGTCATCGATCTGAGAGTATACACTGCCAGTGCTATCTGTTAGTGTAATTTCGAAGTTTGGTAATGCGGCAAGAGGATGGGAGAATTCGAATTCCTCTGCAGTCCAGGGATAGTAGTCTTGAAATTGAACACCTATCGTCTTCGCCGGGTCCAGAACCGTTCTACGATCTTGTGCAAGAACTGAGAACGCACGACTGACCGGATCGTTTCCACCAAGATATTGACCTTGAAATTTGTTTACGTTAAGGAGCAAGTATGGTTCGGTCGAGAAGGATGTTAACATGTTCTGTATACCCGCACCCCCATCTGTATAGGATGGAAACAGGGCAGGATTAAAATTGAAGAAGCGACGATGAGGAAGAGTTGCACGTGCTAGACGAACCGAGACTACATTGGAAATAGCATTGCATGTCGAAAAGTTTGATTGAACTGGTTTGGTGTATAAATCATACCCAAGTAAACGACCGGGACCTGAAAAAGGATTGTATGGTTTAAATTCGAGAAACACTCCTCGGTCCTCTCGACGCCCACTGATTGTAAATCCGGCAATATTGGGTTGATTGAGAACCTTATTTGAATTCTCAAATGCGATCGTCGGAATTGTCTTGTTGTTCTCAAAAACAGGAAACTTTTCTATGAGTCTGTCAGTATTATTGTTCGGAGTTCCAAATGCAAATGTGCAAGAGTATGCATTGTACTGCCGAATCCAATCGCGATGACCGGTATCCAAAATAACCAAGACCTTCTTCTCCTTATGTTTCGGTGGTGCTTGAATCGCACGCTTATCTCCTCGGCCTCCACTGAAATGAGCTTCTTCGCCTTCATCAAGTAAAAAGGGTGCATCTGCATCAGCAGGTTTGTATTGAGTTTCTTGTTCATATTCCTTTTCGGGTTCGCCGATCAACGACTGTCTTGCAAATTCAACACGAGGATCGAAATCGTATTCTTCCCGTGCATCTGTATCCGTTTCCACCAGAATGTTCTGGTATTCTAGAAGTGGATTCTTACTCATACCTTACTCTCTTTCCACATACGTAAATCCTGCTGCCAAAGAACTTCCGGCGTTGTCTGTTCCATTGAATAGAGCTGCTGACGAAGCTTCGCCAGATCAGTTTCGTGCTTTGCAATCGTCTCCGACGTAAAGGAGGAGACCGGCAACCTCATCAGATACTCGAACGAATCATCAATCTTGACAAAGTCGGTCTCGGCGAGGAGAATATCGCACTCTGCACGAGTCTTCCTGTGCAGATTCGGAAGCGGTCCAGGAACCTGCGTCTGCATCTTCACAAACCGAACAACATTCTCGTGGTAGGGCAACCGAGTCTTGATATCTGCAATCTCAAACTCCCGACGCTTGACATAGAGTGCAAGCCGCTCGCGGACATACTCCATCAGAATCTCATTCGGGCTCGCGTACTTCTGGATGACACCCTCTGCATTGAACAGGTGCATGTTCGACATCTTAATCTTAACCTCCAATCCAAGAGCCTTGATCATTGCCTCCGTGCTCATCTCCTCAACAAGAGTTACATCGAAATGTACATCCTGATCCGTCGACATGTCTGTGAACTCCTTGATAATCTTTCCCTCCTCTTCGAGAACAGTGAGCATCGCCTTGTACTCGGATGTCCATGTGCCGATCGGCAGCTCGCGAATCTTCACAACCTTCTTTGCATAGGACCAGACACCGCGAACAATATAATCACCCTTTCCATCCGGAAGCACAGTTCCCTTGAACCCGCGAGTCCACGGAACGATCTTTGCAGTCTGGATGATTGCATCCATCTTCGTATCCAACCAGCCCTCGATCAGATCAACCATTACATCGGGATTGAACTGAGGAACGAACGTCGAGAAGCCGGTTCCGATGCCGCGAGCACCATTGACTAGAATCATCGGAAGAATCGGGAGATAATGTACCGGCTCAACGGGCATACCGTCATCATCACGATACTCGAGGACTGGGAAGTCCTTTGCAGGAACCAAGCACTGCGTGTGCGGACAGAGATACGTGTGAATATACCTCGGCGATGCTGAGTCCTTCCCGCCCTCCAGACGCGTACCAAACTGACCCTCGGGAACGAACCAATTGACATTGTTCGAGCCAACGAACGTCTGTGACATACCGATAATTGTCTCGTTCAGCGATGCCTCGCCGTGGTGGTATCCCGTGTGCTCCGAGACATATCCTGCAAACTGTGCCACGCGGATTTCCGTTGTAAGCTTTCGCTTGAATGCCGCGTACAGGATCTTACGCTGCGATGTCTTGAGCCCATCCATTGCACTCGGAATTGACCGCTCCAGATTGTAGTACGAGAAGTGGATGAGATCCTTGTGAATGAACTCGTCATATGACAGCTTCTTGTCCGCCCGCGGTACAATGATCGTTGCAGGATCATGCTGCAGAAGCCACTCCTTGCGATCGTTTGCCCTCGCCTTGTTGAACGCGAGATCAATCGCCTGGTCAGACTCACCGGAATACTCGAACTTGACCACGTTCGGATCCTTGAAGTACTCCTGGGCCTCGGCGCGCGTCGACGTGCCCAATCCCTTGTAATACTTCACCTTCCATCCCTTTGAAGCATCTGTCTTCCGCCACTGCTCGTACTCATATTGAGTGTAGAACGTCTGTGTCTTTGCAGCCTTCGATGCCTTTACGATCGGAGTTGACATGAACGTGATGAACCCCGGAACCTTGATCAATTCGTGCCAAAGCTCGTGAAACAGGTTGACGAGTAGGCCGCGAATATGCGATCCATCGAAATCCTGATCGGTCATAATCAGGATCGACCCATACCGCAGAGACGCTAGATCCAAATACTTCTTCCCGGACTCGAGACCGAGAATCTTCTTCAACTCCGCAATCTCCTTAGCCAGTTCGACCTTGGATGAGGACGTATCCTTAACGTTCAGTAGCTTGCCCCGCAGCGGGAACACGCCGAAGGTTTTACGCTGATCCTGGCTGAGCCCGCTGAGCGCCATAGCCTTTGCAGAATCTCCCTCGGTGAGGATGAGGGTACAACTTGCGGACTTTGCTGTGCCGGCTGCAGCAGCGTCTTCAAGCTTTGGGATGCCCGTGATCTTTGTCTGTTTGCGTCCATCGCTCTTCTTATTCTCCTTACCATCCTTTTCCTTCTGAACCTCAATCAGCGTCTCCACAAGCTTCAGCTTACTCTGAATCTTCTTCAAAGTATCCTCGCTGAGCTTGAACGATGATCCAAATGCAGCAGCCTTTGTCGTCAGAGTTTCCTTCGTCTGACTGGTAAACGACGGATTCTCAACCATGCAAGTAACGAACACTGCAAGATTCTCACGAACCAGACCCGGCTTAACCTTGATCTTCTTCTTGGTATCGAGGTACTCGACGATATGGTTCACAACCTGCGTAGTGATTCCATCCACGTGAGTTCCGTTCTTAGATGTCCAAACGCCGTTTACGAACGACATTGCAAAGAACTTATCCGTTGGCGAATCTGAGATGGCGATCTTCCAACGGTCGTTCGGCTCCTCGTAGACGACCGTCTCGCACCCATACGCCTTTGCATACTCCGTCAGGTTCTTGCACTTGATCAGAGTCTCATTGAATGAGACCTTGACATCCTTGCCCAATGTCATGGCCAGATCCCATACACGACGCTCAATCAGCTGCTGCATCGGCTTCGGAATGTTCGTGTATCCAAACCGTGCAAAGTCCGGAGTCCATTCGACCTGCACAAACGACTTCTGCTTGCACATCTTGATAACGGGCGGCTCAATAACGGTCATATTGTTGCGGAACGTCTGCGTGTACTTGAGAAGACGAACAGAATCCAGAACAGTTACAGTCATTTGCGATGCAAAGATGTTGACAAGCTTGACTCCGTAGCCGTTCTTTCCACCAACAAGCTTCTTCTCATCCTTGTCGTAGTTCGTAGACGTAAGAAGCTCGCTAAAGATCATCTGCGGAACCCAGACCTTGTGTTGCGGATGCTCAACAACGTCGATTGCCTCACCATCGTTACGGATTGTGAACGACGTATCCGTGCACGAGATGTCAACGTGCTTAACGGGGTTCTCCGACTTCTTCTGCAGAAGACGAATGACGTGGTCATGTGCATTCACCAGAAGTTCGTCAATCAGCTTGTAGAAACCGGGGTTGATTGGGATTGTGATCGGCTCAAACGAATCGCCATTCCGAAGAAACACTTCGTCAGCTGCAGTCTCAATGCTGCCGACGTAGGTATCCGGAAGAGCGAGAACGTGCTCGCGGTGCGTGTGCTTGCGGTATGTATCTGCAACGGACATGATGTGTACTGGGGAGGGGTACAGGGGGTGAAATAGATCCGTTTTGAACTCACTTAACTGAAAATGGATGCAATATGTATTGCCAACGGATAGAGAGTATACGATGGCTGAATCCACTACCAAAGAGCCTAAACTCTTGACCAAGGCTCAACTTCGTCAGGAGGTCATCAATCTGGAACGCCGCACGGCCATGAAGTACGGTTGGAAGAGATTTGTAAACAACAGAAATGTGGTCGAGAATGTCTTTGCAATCCTAGAGGATTGCTATCCATCGCTCCGCCTCAAGGATTCTAATCCGGAAGGATGGGAGGCTGCAAGGGCTCTGGGTGGACGACACACGTTCAAGTGGCAAGAGTTCAAACTCCGCGTTGTCGGCTACTTGTATAACAGGGGCTCTTTCGGATATGAAGCTGCGGAGGAAGGCTACAACGACTTCGAGGATACTGCAGGCGGATGTGATGAGGTCGCGTGGAATGCCGCATGCTTCTTGCTCGAACATCCGGAGTGGACTCTACCTGACCTGCGGCCAGAAAACTAACGGATCTCAAAAAAATGGATCCGTTATAAGATTATTGACCGTTGAGTAATGTGGCCTTCATCATCCATCATGTCTTCCTCTACCATCACCAACAGTGTCTGCGGTGGAACCGGATCTTCATCTTCAACCAAGCAGGACTGTTGCCCCGACTGCGGGGACACAGGCCCGACCATGCTCGGAATGGATCACTGTCTCCCGTGTTGGGAGAAGATCCAGCAGGCCTGCCCAAACTGGTGTCGCAGTTGTGAGGACTATATTGAGCAAGGCCCGACCCTTTGCCGCCGATGCACAACTGCTTTTAGCAAGCAACCATCATGGAAGACTCTAGAAGAGCTACGCGAGATCATCAAGGAGATCGAGAACAAGATCGAGTATACACGCGGGCTAACTGCGAGCCAGCGTGCAGATTGGGCAAGAATTCTGCGTCGCCGCC
>Ga0208053_1000311_pt1 | contig 11814 bp, 10 predicted proteins | sample LakMenEpi20May10_FD_150719 | JGI IMG/M metagenome (GOLD analysis project Ga0208053, IMG submission 150719) | Freshwater microbial communities from Lake Mendota, WI - 20MAY2010 deep hole epilimnion (SPAdes) | ecosystem: Environmental > Aquatic > Freshwater > Lake > Epilimnion/Euphotic zone ... | reverse complement strand
CCCAAGTGGTTTGTTCTGCTACGAAATCAGAATCCTCGTGCTGCACCTAAACTGCCTCTAACTTTTGAGCTTGGTCTAATTGAATGTTGGCCTTGTTGAAAGATACAAATACAGATAATAACAAAACCAAAATAGCCAGGAACAAGTAGACCGGCTGAACGCCAACCGCGTCAACAGCAAGTCCCACTCCAACAGCGGTAAGCATTGGTCCAGCACTCCAAATTGTCATTTCAATTCCAAAAACTCTTCCTCGCATACTTTCAGGAATCACTCTTTGAACGACTGTGTTAAGCATTGGCATCAGTGGTCCCCAGCTAAAGCCAAGAACAGCTCCCGCTGCCAGCAGGATGGGCATCGGAGGAATAAAGGACATAACTAACACTGAAAGCCCAAGACCTATAAAGCCAAATTTCAAAATTGTTGAATAGCTTAGATGCTTCTGAAGAGTCTCGAAAAGTAATGCCCCCAAAACTGAAGCTCCAGCCATTGTTGAAATCAAGATTCCAAGTCCAGTTGCATAATCCAACGCGTTGAAATGGGCCGGGAGAATAACCATCTCGGTTGGAAGATAAATCATTGCCAGAGTGAGAACGAAGCTCATTCCTATTAATACAGCTGGGGTTTGCGATATCGTCTTGATTCCAAGAGCAGTATCGCGAAGCAAACTTCCAGTTTCAGATACGCCGTCACCTCGATGCTCAACGGTGTTGATTAGCATGGCTGAAATTGAAGATAGGGCGGAAAACACTGCCACCACAACGAACACATCGTATGGACCGATTAAAGCGATAAAGGCCGCTCCCACCGCAGGACCAATGGCAAAACCGGTTGCAAAAACTGCTTCGTGAATTGAGTTTGCGCGCTCTAGGGAAATTCTTGCCGGTCCAGCGATATCCGGAATGATTGATTTTCTCGCAGTCGAAGCTGCTGGGTTCACAATTGCCCGTGCAGTTGCAAGAACCACTAATAGAACGAATCCAATTTCCACAAAACTGTGAACAACCGGAATCAACAAGATTGCAACAGCGGACAGTCCCTCAGAAATGATTGCGCTGACTTTTCGACCAATGCGGTCAACGATTGTTCCAAGAATTGGACTCAGGAATAATCCCGGAATCGCTGTAAGTGCAACAACCGCACCAGCCATAGCGGCGGAGCCAGTAATCTCGAGAGCTAGCCACGGCAGGGCAATAAAGACCATGGAACCGGCAATGACGCTGGTGATGTTGGACAGCTCGACAAAAATGTACGAGGCAATGCCTCGGCTACTACTCAATTTATAAACCTAATTCCTCTAACGAGATAAGTGACAGGTAGCGATAGCCCTTTGCTTCGATAGCCTGTCTGGCACCGGTATTTCTATCAACCACGGTTGCAACCGCCAAGATCTTGCCGCCTGCTTTTTCCAATGCAGCGGCAGCGGTTAGTGGTGATCCCCCAGTAGTTGATGTGTCTTCAATAACAATAAGCGACTTACCTGTTACATCGGGCCCTTCGACCTGACGACCCATGCCGTGAGCTTTTGCTTCCTTGCGAACCACAAATGCATCAACTGTTTTACCCATGGCGCTTGCCTGGTGCAGCATTGCGGTTGCCACTGGATCTGCTCCCATTGTTAGTCCACCAACAGCATCAAAGTTGTCTATTCCAGCCTCTTCAAGCATTCCAATCATCAGCTTGCCTATTAGAGGCGCTGCCTGATGGTGAAGAGTTGCTCGTCGAAGATCAACGTAGTAATTGGCTTCAAGTCCGCTAGAAAGGGTTACTTTTCCGTGCACAACAGCTAAGTCCTTGATTAGTTGAACAAGTTTTGCTTTGTCGCTGGTGCTTGAAGTCATAGCTATAAGTTTAAGGAGTGAAAATAGCCACCTGGAACGTGAACTCCATAAGAACCCGTGTTGGAAGGGTATTGGCTTACCTAGAGGCCTCAGGAACCGATGTTTTGGCAATGCAAGAGATTAAATGCAAACCAGATCAGTTTCCATATGCCCTGTTTGAAGAAGCTGGCTACCAAATCACCATGCATGGACTAAACCAATGGAACGGTGTGGCATTCGCATCAAAGATTCCTGCAGAGGACATCGAAATAGGTTTTACTGGAATGCCTGGCTTTGGTCCAGAAACCAAAGAAGAAGCTAGGGCAATCGCAGCTACCTTTGATGGAGTTCGGCTGTGGAGTTTGTATGTTCCAAACGGCAGAACATTGGATGATCCTCATTACACATACAAACTTGAGTGGCTTGATCGTCTAGCTGCGATTACTGCAGAAAGTTTGGAAAATGATCCTTCAACGCCTTTGGCGCTAATGGGGGATTTTAATATCGCACCACTTGATACCGACGTTTGGGACATTAACTTTTTTGCAGGCTCCACTCATGTTTCATCAGCAGAGCGCCAAGCTTTCGAAGCCTTCGAGCAAATTGGTTTGCAAGATGTTGTTCGAAAACTAATCCCAGAAGGATATACCTACTGGGACTACCAGCAACTTCGCTTTCCAAGAAATGAAGGCATGCGAATCGATTTCATTTTAGGTTCAGATTCTTTTGCCAAAAAAGTCACTGCAGCAAAGATTGAGCGAGACGAGCGAAAAGGTGAAGGCCCGAGCGATCACGTTCCGGTGGTTGTTGAGATTTCCTAATCCAACGATGTCACAGACACACTCAGGTTTTCCGAGCCTTCTGCGTAATCAACTTTCACCAATGATCCGTCATGAATTGAGCCAGCAAGAATGAGATTTGCAAGCTGATCATCAATTTGCTGCTGCATCAACCTTCTCAACGGTCTCGCTCCATAAATTGGGTCATAGCCTTTATCTGCCAACCAGGCTCGAGCTGCTGGTGTTACCGCAAGTTCTAGTCGCTTTTCACTCAATCGGTGCGTTAGTCGGTCGATGTTCAATTCAACGATTTGGCCCAGCTCTGCTCTATCTAGGGTCTGGAACACAACTATGTCATCGAGTCGATTTAGAAACTCTGGCTTGAAGCTTGCTCTAACAGCAGCAAGAACGGCTTCTTTCTTTTGCGAATCATCAAGCTCAGGGTCAATAAGAAATTGTGATCCTAAGTTTGATGTGAGAATCAAAATCACATTTCTAAAATCTACTGTTCTACCTTGACCGTCAGTTAGTCGACCGTCATCTAGAACCTGCAGTAGAACATCGAAAACCTCTGGGTGTGCTTTTTCTACTTCATCTAACAAAATCACCGAGTATGGACGTCTGCGTACGGCTTCAGTTAGCTGCCCACCTTCTTCGTAGCCAATGTATCCAGGAGGTGCACCGATGAGTCTGGAAACTGAATGCTTTTCGGCATACTCGCTCATATCGATTCGAACCATAGATTTCTCATCATCAAACAAGAATGCAGCGAGAGACTTAGCTAACTCGGTTTTACCAACACCTGTTGGACCAAGAAACATAAATGACCCGGTTGGCCGATCAGGATCTGAAATACCCGCTTTGGTTCTTCGCACTGCATCAGACACTGACTTGACGGCCGCTTTTTGACCAATTAGGCGCTTGGCAAGTTCTTGCTCAAGTTTTAAAAGTTTTGCGGACTCGCCAGCAAGTAACCGTCCGGTTGGAATTCCAGTCCATGCGGAAACAACGGCGGCGATGTCTTCTTCAGTCACATGGTCGTTAACCATTCTGACCTTGTCGACATCTCCTGCTACTTCCTCAGCGATGAGCTCCTTTTCGAGTGCTGGAATCTCACCATAGAGAAGCTTGGAGGCTAGTTCGAGATTACCTTCACGCTGAGCCTTGTCAGCTTCGATTCTGAGGGAGTCAAGTTTGGTTTTTAGATCACCAATCTTGTTGAGCTCTTTACGCTCTAGCTCCCAGCGGCTCGTAAGCTCCTTAAGTGAGGCGGATTTCTCGGCTAAATCCTCTCGAAGTTTTGCAAGTCGCTCTTTTGATGCGGCGTCTTTTTCCTTTTGAAGTGCAAGTTCTTCTAGCTTTAGTCGATCAACTTTTCGGCGTAGCTCATCGATCTCTACGGGGGCCGAGTCAATCTCCATGCGCAACCTGGAGGCTGCCTCATCAATTAGATCAATTGCCTTGTCTGGAAGCTGGCGACCTGTGATGTATCGGTTTGAAAGTGTTGCCGCTGCAACCAGAGCACTGTCAGCAATGGCCACTTTGTGGTGCGCTTCGTAGCGCTCCTTGAGACCTCGCAGAATTGCGACCGTGTCAACAACACTTGGCTCACCAACAAAGACCTGCTGGAATCGGCGCTCCAACGCAGCATCTTTTTCAATTCGTTCGCGGTATTCATCTAAAGTCGTAGCGCCAATGAGACGAAGTTCTCCCCTGGCAAGCATGGGTTTTAGCATGTTCGATGCGTCCATCGAACCATCGCCACCTCCTGCTCCTACAAGGTTGTGAAGCTCATCAACAAAAGTGATGATCTGCCCTTCGGATGCATTTATTTCAGCAAGAACAGCCTTTAGGCGCTCTTCGAATTCACCACGATATTTTGCACCCGCAACCATGGCCGCAAGGTCAAGGGAGATCAGCTGCTTTCCTTTTAGGCTCTCTGGAACGTCGCCAGCAATGATTCTTTGAGCCAGTCCTTCAACAACGGCTGTCTTGCCCACTCCAGGCTCCCCGATAAGGACAGGGTTGTTTTTTGTTCGGCGAGAAAGCACTTGGCTTACGCGGCGTATCTCAGCATCTCGACCTATTACTGGGTCCAACTTTCCAGACTTTGCAATGTCGGTTAGATTTACGCCAAATTTTTCTAGAGCAGATTTCTGTTCTTCTTGTTGTTGGTTCTGGTTCAACGGGACCTCCATAAAACAACTTGGGTAGATCTTGTAGGTCTCTTACCGGCCGCCAGGCTCTCGACGCCCTGCTCGCCCGCGGAGAAGATTCTCGCGCCAGGACGATTGAGCATTTCGTTGGCTAGAGCCTGCTCAAGGTCTCTTACTCTTTTTTTGAGTTCGATGTTTTGGTTTTCTAAGTCAAGGATCCTCTTGATTCCCTCGAGTGAAACTCCCTCTGTTGAAAGCCTTGCGATCTCACGAAGTTGAGCAACGTTTCGCATTGTGTAACGTCTTGATTGGCCGGCCGTTCTTGAGGGGGAAACCAAGCCAAGGCGGTCGTATTGCCTAAGTGTTTGAGGGTGCATCAATGCCAATTCAGCTGCAACAGAAATCACAAACAGTGGTGTGTTTTCATCTAGCTCAGTCATTTCCCACCTCCTTTGGTTACAGTAAGCCAGCTCTAGAAATCAAATCGGAACGAGGGTCTTCTTTTGGCATTTGTTCTTCAAATTCCAAAAGTGCTTTTTTGGCCTTTTCGGACAAATGAGATGGGACTGCAACTTCAACGGTTGCAAGCAAATCTCCACGGTTATTTCCAAGATCGACGCCACGACCCTTGATTCGAAGCACTCGACCATTTGGAATACCTGGATGAATTTTTAACTTCACGGGTTCCCCACCAAGAGTCGGGACACTAATGGTGGCCCCTAGCGCTGCCTCGGTAAAAGTTACTGGGACTGCAACTCGTAAGTTGATTCCATCTCGAACGAAAACCGGATGAGGTTTTACTCGAACTGTCACAATCAGATCTCCGGAAGGTCCTCCGTTTGGAGAAGGTCTTCCTTTGCCACGCAGTTTTATTTTTTGACCGTCGACAACCCCAGCAGGTATCTTGACGTTTAGAGCTTCCATACCCTGAAGGCTGAGCTTGATTGTTGCACCCTTGATGGAATCGATAAAGTCGATCGAAGTTCTGGCGGTTAGATCGATTCCAGGTGTGGGGCCAAAATCAAATCCGCCGAAGCCTCCACCAAATCCGCCACCTCGACCACCAAATATATTTGAGAAGACATCTTCAAAGCCACCGCCTGCGCCAGCACCACCTGATGTGAATCTTGCACCAGAACCCATGGCCTTGATTGCGTCATACTCTTTGCGCTGTTCAGCATCAGACAAAACAGAGAACGCTTCGCTAATCTCCTTGAATTTTGCTTCTGCTTTGGCGTCTCCCGGGTTGGAATCCGGATGGTACTGCCTAGCTAGTTTTCGGTAGGTCTTTTTGATATCAGAATCCGAGGCGTCCTTGGCTACGCCAAGAACTTGATAAAAGTCCTTTTCAAACCAGTCTTGGCTCGCCATGACTTATTCCTGCTCCGGAACGAAAACCGAAACCATAGCGGGTCGAATTAGGCGATCATCAATCATGAATCCAGCCTCAATTACCTCGTTAATAGTTGGTTCGGTCACTTCCTTGCTTGGCGTTTGCACGAGAGCGTTATGAATCTCAGGGTCAAACTTCTCTCCCTTTTCAGCAAATTTCTTTAGCCCGAATTTGTCACCCGCACTGCGAATCTTGGTAACTACTGCCATAAACGGTGTTCCCTCTAAATCGCCGTGGGCTTCTGCACGCTCTAAATCATCAAGTGCTGGCAGCAGAGATCGAAGCACTTCAACAATTGCTGAGTTTCTTGCTTGATCTCTGTCGCGCTCAACTCTTGCTTTGTAGTTTACGAATTCTGCCTGCAGACGCTGCAAATCAGCAAGAAGCTCTGCTTCTTTACTTATTGGTCCAGTTTCTTCAACTAAGTCAGCTAGCTCAGCATCAAGGGGGTCCGAAGGTGTTTCGGACGCCTCTTGATCTGTTGCTTCGTTCTCAGTTGGCTCTAGATTCTCTTCCGTCATTACTTCTTCTCGTCAGCAGGCTCTTCGTCTACAACTTCAGCATCTACGACATCTTCGCTGGAAGCTTCTGGTTCGGCAGGAGCATCCTCCGAAGTGTTTGCGTAGATTGCCTCGCCTAGTTTCTGGGCTGAGGTGGCTAGCTTCTCGTTAGCACTCTTGATGGCGTCGATGTCGTCGCCAGCAAGTGCAGTCTTTAGAGCATCGATGTCTGCTTGAACTTCGGTCTTAACTTCTTCAGGAAGTTTGTCATCGTTATCCTTGATGATCTTCTCTGTTTGGTAAGCCATCTGCTCGGCAGTGTTCTTAAGGTCTTGCTCTTCACGACGCTTCTTGTCTTCAGCAGCGTGCTCTTCAGCTTCCTTAACCATGCGTTCGATGTCTTCTTTCGCAAGTGAGGATCCACCTGTGATTGTCATCGACTGCTCTTTTCCGGTTCCCTTGTCCTTAGCGGACACGTGAACGATACCGTTAGCGTCGATGTCGAAAGTAACTTCAACCTGAGGGATACCGCGCGGTGCTGGTGCGATACCGGTTAGTTCAAAGTTTCCTAGAGACTTGTTGTCCCTGGTGAACTCGCGCTCACCCTGGTAAACCTGAATCGAAACCGAAGGCTGGTTGTCATCGGCAGTAGTGAAGGTTTCGCTTCGCTTGGTTGGAATCGCAGTGTTGCGCTCGATTAGCTTGGTCATGATTCCACCTTTGGTTTCAATTCCAAGAGCTAGTGGAGTCACGTCGATAAGTAGAACGTCTTTACGCTCACCTTTTAGAACACCGGCCTGGAGTGAAGCACCAACAGCAACAACCTCATCTGGGTTTACTGCCTTGTTTGGTTCTTTTCCTCCGGTTAGCTGCTTTACCAATTCGGTAACCGCTGGCATACGAGTTGATCCACCAACCATCACAACGTGTGCGATGTCGGCAACCTTTACACCCGCTTCCTTGATTACGTCATTGAAAGGCTTCTTGGTGCGCTCTAGTAGATCAGAGGTAAGTTGCTCGAACTGAGCACGAGTAATTGTCTCGTCCAAGTTCGCTGGGCCGTTTTCAGTAAGAGATAGATATGGAAGCTGAATGTTTGCAGTAGTGGACTGAGAAAGTTCTTTCTTAGCCTGCTCCGCTGCTTCCTTTAGACGCTGCAAAGCGATCTTGTCTTTAGCAACGTCAACACCAGTGGTGTCTTTGAACTTCTTGACTAGGTGATCAACGATTCTCTGGTCCCAGTCATCTCCACCTAGGCGGTTATCACCTGAAGTTGAGCGAACCTGAATGGTAGAGAAGTCATCATCTTTTCCTACCTCAAGTAGAGATACGTCGAATGTTCCTCCACCAAGGTCAAATACCAAGATGAGTTCATCTTGCTGACCCTTATCTAGTCCGTAGGCCAAAGCAGCTGCAGTTGGCTCGTTGATGATGCGAAGAACGTTTAGTCCTGCAATCTCACCGGCTTCCTTGGTTGCCTGACGCTCGGCGTCGTTGAAGTAAGCCGGAACCGTGATCACGGCGTCGGTTACGGATTCACCCAGGTAGGTCTCGGCGTCTCTTTTGAGCTTGGACAGAATCCTGGCCGAGATCTCCTGAGCGGTGTAATTCTTGTCATCGACCTTGAACTTCCAGTCGGTGCCCATGTGCCTCTTTACCGAGGCAATGGTGCGGTCCACGTTGGTTACGGCCTGGCGCTTGGCGGTCTCGCCCACCAGAACCTCTCCGTCTTTGGTGAAAGCCACTATGGAAGGTGTGGTTCTAAAGCCCTCTGCGTTGACGATAACCGTTGGTTCTCCACCTTCTAGTACTGAAACTGCGCTATTGGTGGTTCCTAGGTCAATACCCACTGCACGTGCCATGCTTGTTTTCTCCTTGTATTTACTGGTGTTTCGGGGTTGAGGACTCAAACTTGAGCCTCATTGACTCAAGTTTCACAAACTATCTTCAAATTGTCAAGTGTTTTCCAAAGAAACTTGAGTCGGCCCTGCTCAACTTCAAGAACAGGGATCTGTTCACGCCGAATTTTCCGCCTTGTTGTCGGAAACTGGCCATGCTTGCGCTACCTTGTTGCCATGACAAACACATCTGGAAAATCAAAGACCCGTTTACCTAGGACAAAGCTTGGCCAGAAGGGCACCTTCGCCTGGGCCCTGTGGGACTGGGCAGAGCAGCCCTATCCGACCATCATGCAGACCTTCATCTTCCCGGTCTACCTAGCCTCAGCGGTGGCAGAAGCTGGCACCAATGCAGATGCACTGCTGGGTATCGCAACAGGTATTGCGGGCTTTGTCCTGGCGGTAATCGCGCCGATTCTCGGTCGTCGTTCTGACATCGGTGGCCGCAGAAAGTTCTGGCTTATGACCAACACTTACGTGTTGGTTGGAATCATGATCGCTAGCTTCTTTGTCGAACCCAAAGCGGAGTTCCTGCTATTTGGTCTAGTTCTTTACGGCCTTGGTTCCATTGTTCAAGAGACAGCCTTTATCAACTACTACGCGATGCTCAGATCCGTTTCCTCTCCATCTACCATTGGTCGCATCTCAGGCTACGCGTGGGGACTAGGTTACCTCGGAGGAATCATCCTGCTTGCAGTCGCACTATTTGGATTTGTGCTTCCAGGAACAGTGTTTGGTGTTCCGGCTACCGACGGATTAGAAGTTAGAACTGTTTTCTTGTTCTGTGCAGTTTGGACTCTAGTTTTCTCTATCCCATTGCTACTTAGGGTTCCAGAAATTGAGGGAAAGAAAAATGCACCTAAGGAAAGTATTTTTGCTTCCTACGGTGCGCTATGGGGACAACTAAAGAGTCTTTACAAGCAAGCACCAGACACCTTCAAGTTCTTAATTTCCTCAGCTGTTTACCGTGACGGTCTAGCTGGTGTATTCACCTTTGGAGCAGTACTTGGATCTCTTGCTTTTGGTTTCACTCAAACCGAGATCATTATCTTCGGTATGGCTGCCAACATCGTTGCCGGAATTGGAGCTGTAATTGGAGGTCGCATTGACGATGTCGTTGGATCACGAAACGTAATTGCAGCTTCTCTAATCGGCCTGATAATTGCTGGCTTTGGTGTCTTTATCTTTGCCGACGCTGGTCAGATTACTTACTGGATTGGTGGTTTGGCACTGTGCTTGTTCGTAGGCCCAGCTCAAGCATCCTCCAGAACATTCGTGTCCAGGTTTGCTCCTGAGGGTCGCGAGGGTGAAGTGTTTGGTTTGTATCAGACCACCGGTCGCGCAATCAGCTTCCTATCGGGTTTTTTCTGGGCAACCGCAATCACAATTGCAGCAGTTGCTACCGGAGAAGAAAACACAACCATTTACGGTGTGTTGGGTCTGATGGTGATTCTGGTTGTTGGATTGGTGCTATTGCTTAGAGTAAATCCAAACCCGAAGGTCAGTTACTCGAGCTAGTTTTCTAGTGGAGCATTACCAACATCTGTTCTATAGAAGTTCTTGTAACTTCTAGAAGCTGTTGGACCGCGCTGGCCTTGATATCTTGACGAGTATTTTTCGCTTCCGTAAGGATGCTCTGAAGGCGATGTCAGCTTGAAAAAGCAGAGCTGACCAATCTTCATTCCCGGCCAAAGTTTTATTGGCAGCGTTGCGACGTTTGAAAGCTCAAGGGTCACGTGACCTTTAAATCCTGGATCAACAAATCCTGCTGTTGAGTGAGTTAGCAGTCCAAGTCTTCCAAGTGAGCTTTTACCCTCTAACCTTGCTGCAACATCGTCTGGCAAGGTTACAAATTCATAAGTTGAGCCAAGAACAAATTCACCGGGGTGCAAGATGAAAGGTTCTGCTGAGTCAACCTCAATTAGACGTGTTAGCTCGTCCTGCTGCTCGGCAGGATCAATAAATGCGTACTTGTGATTGTCAAACAATCTAAAGAAGCGGTCTAGGCGAACATCGATTGAGCTTGGCTGCAGTAAGCCCATCTCGAGGGGTTCTAGCCCAATCTGGCCGGCTTCGATACTTGCGCGTATATCGCGATCTGACATCAACATTGCTCTAGATTACCGCTTCGATAAGCGTTGCTAGGGTAATAACTACCGAGGAAGGGAATCACCATGTTCGGCCACGAAGTTCGCGCCAGAATCTACTTTGTCTTAGCTGGCATCGGGCTCATTACCGCCTGGTGGTTTAACGCCATTGCCTCCCTCGAAGGTCAGGACTACATCAAAGCCTGGTTTGGTTCGGCTGTGGACTGGGTGCTCTCGCTGGATCTACTGATTGTGATTTTGGCTCTAGTGGTTTTCATGCTTTACGAAGCAAAGAAGCTTGGCATGAAGAGGGTGTGGCTGTATTTTCTAGCTTCTGGAATAACTGCAATGGCTTTCACTTTTCCGCTTTTCATGGCTTTTAGAGAGCTTAGAAAACAGAAGATTGCCATGGCATTTGGCAAGCTCGAAACCTTTACAGTTGACAACCACCGCGTTGACGTTTGGGTACCGGAAAAAGTTGTTTCTTATACGCCGATTCTGATGATGCACGATGGTAAGAATGTCTTTGATCCAAGAACCGCATCCACTAATACCCCTTGGAGAATTCTGGATGCCATCCAAGAAAAAAGAATCAAAGCGGATCCGCAACCGCTAATTGTTGCGGTGCATGGCCTCGGTCCTGGCACCAGAATGTTAGAGCTTGCACCAAAGGAAATAGTCGAGGCGCATCCAGACATCTTTGACAACTTGCCTCTTGAATACAAGCCCATTCATAAAACCTCTATGAACGGCGAATACAACGTGTTGCTGGCCGAAAAGATACTTCCTATGGTTCTGAAAAAATACGGCATCGAGCACCAAATGGAACGAACTGCAATCGCTGGGGGTTCGATGGGGGGACTTGCGTCCCTTTATTTGATGAGTAAGTACCCACACCTTTTTGGAGCAGCTCTTTGCTTCTCAACGCACTGGATCATCGGTCACGAATACATGTCGACGGAATTGCCTAAGTATCTTCCAAATCCTGGCAAACACAAGATCTATACCGACAGCGGTACCGAAGGCTTGGATTTGTTCTACCCTCCATATCACAGCAATGCCATCAAGGGTTTTGAAGCCAGGGGTTATGTTCGGGATAAAGATTTGATGTATGGAATATTTCCTGGAACCGCTCATGAGGAAAGTGACTGGGCTGCGCGGCTTCATCAGCCGATTAACTGGTG
>Ga0208053_1000303_pt1 | contig 11907 bp, 14 predicted proteins | sample LakMenEpi20May10_FD_150719 | JGI IMG/M metagenome (GOLD analysis project Ga0208053, IMG submission 150719) | Freshwater microbial communities from Lake Mendota, WI - 20MAY2010 deep hole epilimnion (SPAdes) | ecosystem: Environmental > Aquatic > Freshwater > Lake > Epilimnion/Euphotic zone ... | reverse complement strand
AAGTCCACCTACTGTACCTATGTTAACTAATCTAAGTTTACGCTTCTTCTTGTCTTTAGAACCTAGTTTACGTGCCATGTTATTTGAGCCTATTACGTTGTTTCTTTGCTCGTTGATTAGCTAAGTAACCCATTGCAATACCAGTACCTATAGCTGCACCTGCTAATGGTGTTGCTACTTTAACTAATCTATTTCCAACCTTCATCTTGTTAACAGCATTCTTATATTGATTTATTACATCATCGTTCATTGCAGTTGCTCTAACGTCATTCATTAAAGTAGGTTTACGTGCAATTGCATTATCTAAATCAGTTTGAGCTAACTTAATATTTGCATCAAATCTTTTAGTTAATTTTCTACTTACACCATATCCAATTGTCCCACCTACCGCAGATCCCGCTATTGCGTAGTTCCTTGTTTTCTTACGTTCATTAATTAGATCACTTCTAGTTAAACCAAATTGATTGCGTTTCTCTCTCTTAACTTTATCTTTACTACCAATACGTCTAGCCATATTATTTCCCTTTGTTACGTTTATATGAGGTTACTTTAACTATTTTACCCGATTTAGATTTGCGATTGTATGATTTAACATTACCAAGTGATTCCATTGTTTTCTTACCTAAATAAGCAGTTGCTAATCCACCAGCACCTAATATTCCTAATCCTGCTGCTACACGACTCTTATTTGCTCCCATTAATCTAGCAGCACCTTTAATATAATTACCTTTACCATATCTCTTTAATGTGTCCCGAACTGCCGCAAATCTATTACCGAATACTTTAACTTTCTTCGCGGATTTAAGTGCTACATCATCTGAATCTGGTATGAAGTTCTTATCGAAGTATCTGTCAGATCCGCCAATATATAATGTTTTACCTCTAAGTCCAGTTAATCCTAAACCAATACTAGGTAACGCTTTAACAGCATCTTTAGAATCTTTAATATCTAATTTTTGTCCAGTTAATCCACGATACATACCCCGTTGCATCTTTCTATGCAGTACATTAGTAATTGGATTTTTAGGAGCGTCTATATATTTAGTAGCTTCAGGTATTGGTACTCTAGTACCATCATCTAATAATTGTTCTGCTGTTTCCGATATAACTTTATGATTTTTATGACGACCTGTAATGTGAATATAATTTTTAGAATTTTTAATATATTCTTGATTATTTATTGCCGCACTTGCACCAGTTCCACCATAATTAGGATCTAGATAACCACCATTCTTCAATATAGATTTAGCATTTTTTCTACTTGTACTATGTGATTCAAGTCTGACACCTAATGCTCTTGGAATGCCGGATCTAATAGTTTGTTGTCCTAATAATGCCGTACCTGTTCCATATAATCCAGCTTTAATATAGTTAGGTTGATTACGATTATCTTTTTTCTTACCCATAATAAAAATGATGATAATTACTACCATCATTATAAGTGTTATTTGCTTCGCTGTTAATGTCAGTTTTCTATCTTAATGCACGTCCAGTTTTTGTGATGTTTAATTTTACCCTTAATTACTTTAATTAAACAACTACCATCTAGACCACGTGATTCTCGGAGATGAACTAATCCATAACAACATAACTGTTCATTAGTTATTAAGTTAGTTAATAGGTAACGTTTATTAACTACTTGTTGCCAACTCTTTTTAGCATCATTGATTAACTTATCTTCAGCTAACTTAGCAGCTTTATCAGCTAATAACTTATCTCTTGTTTCCTCTGATTCATTAGCTCTAACACAACTCCAACCGTTAATTTTGCGACCATAACGAGGACTATTTGGATTCATTAATGGGTAAACTGCTTTAGGATTTAAGCCTGTTTCTTCAGTTAAATCTTCCATACCGTAACGACAGAAACTAACACCTTCAGGTGTTGTCAATATGAAGCGTTCAGCATCTGGTAGATATTGTTTAATAATTGGTTCTGCATTAATATCTCTAACTTGATAACCGTTAATTAAATTAGCGTTATTAATGTGATGTGATATTGTCTTCTGACATATATCTAATTTAAGTTGTTCTTTAATAGCATCAATACCATAAGAACAAAAACTGTAGTTATCTTTATTTAAACTAATACATTCGTATTTGTTAACGTAATCTAAATATGTTTTATCTACAGTTACATAATCATCATTAAGTGATTTAACTTTATAACCTTTATGATTAGTCATCTTATTACGAGCAACTTTAATTAAACTACTTACATCTAAATCTAGTTGTTGTAAGTGAGTTACACCGTAAGTACAATACTCAATTCCATCTGGTGTAGTTATTAAGTAACGACGATTTCTAACTAAACTATTACCTCGTTTTAATTTAGCTTCAGAGGTATTGTTTTTTAATCTAGCAGAAATTAAAGTGCTACCTAACATAGAAGCTCGATAACTTTTATTCTGCCAACGACTCGTCATCGTTCTTTTTAAATACTCTTTACCTTCAGGTGTTAGAAAACAACCTTTACCACCATTTAATACGTTATAACCGTTAGGTGTTAAAGCATTATATTCTTTAATAAAATAAACTTCAGTTTTATCAATTTCTGACTGATCTGTTGTTTCTAAAGTTTTAATAATTTCAATTTTAAATTTATCTACACCATATTTCTTAATTGCTTTTGATAATAAACTTTTAGTTCCAACATAATTACCGGCTCTAATATGTTCTGACCAACGCTTTTCAATTGTCCTATTTGTTTGTCCAACATATTTTTTATCATTAATTGAGTTTGTCACCAAATAAATAAATTGTGGCATAATAATCTCATTTACGTCATAAGATCATTATACCACAACTTAAACTCGGTCTAGTTAGAAATAGGGAATTATTATCTAACTACTTGAGCATACAGATTCTTGGGAGAATAAATTACTGGTAAAACCATTGATCATTTTGTTACCACGTAAGCTCTTTATCCTACGTATCAGTAGTTTCATGTGTTATATCTACTGTTCAGACTATATCATCATCCACTTGGGATGTTCGGCACTCGTGGGTTTGTTACTGTCCGGTCTGGACTCGAAACCTAGTCGTTGAACCTTCAAAACCATTCCTGGTTAAGCTTGGCTGCTGATTGTCCACTTCTGGAGTTTCCAGCAATTCACCGAATTTTTACTACTTAATTACTTAAATAGGCGACTACAAAAAGTTTCAATCGCTTGCAAAACATCGTTGATAGGCACAGTTGTCTTCTCATAAACACGTACCATTACAGGAGATTCAGTACCTGTTAATACACCATCTTTAACAACTTTCTGTTCTTCAGGAGTACCAATAGCTTGCTCACCCATTCCATCCTTGAGGAATACGAAGCAATTCTCATTAAGGAATCGAGCGTTACTGATGTAGCTATCAATAGTATTAGTATTACCAGAGTAGGTATTATCTACTTGATAGAACTCATCATAATCCTTAATAGGAGGTAGGTTATTAGAAGCCATTACCTCTTGTAACATTGGGAAGCTAACAGAACCTACTTGTGCAAATCCAACTGATTGTCTAGCACGAGCAATAGTAGATGCTTGTTTCTGAAGATCACGCAATGCAGTATTACTCATTACGATGAGATCAGGCTTGTAACCATTAGTATTGACATAAGTAGTTACAGCATCTTCTAAGTTAGCGATACCATCAGCATTAGCGTAGTCAGTCCACTTGTTCAACTTAGGAGATGCAGTGTTACCAGTAGCAACAAGAGCATCAGGGAAGTGGTTATAACTAGCACCAGGACGACGGAAATCAATTGTCCATGCAACCTTAGTAATTGCATCAGATACACTCAATTGACCAGTCTGAACAACTTGCCAAGCCATGCTAGTAAGTCTATCAGCATGAGATTGGACGATCCCCTCAATGTGACCATAGAGATACTTAACGAGCATATCGTTAGTACCCTTAATGACGGAGTTATCAGTTAACTTCATGGTCATAACACTAGCGCGTTTATAGGCAGCTTCTTCCATTGCCTTACGCATCTGTTTCTGAGTTACTTCATCGAATGAATAGCTATTACCTAACTTAGCTAGTTCACCGATTACTCGACGGAAACCACCATGAGAGATAACTGGAGGTTCAGCACCAGGAGCAATAAAGTTCGCAACTGGTGTGAGACGTTCACTTACGTATGCTAGGAACTCATCGTCCTCATACGTCTTAATAGGCATGAATTGATCAATAAGTTTAGTTCTCTGACGCAGACGAGCAATAGTATCGTCTACTAGAGTTTCGGCAACTTTAGCTTGCAACTTATCGGTAAGAAAATTAGAAACTGAACCCATAGTAAGAAAAAAGTAGGATAGTGGGCGCGATAACATACATCATTAACATACGTCATTAACGCCCGGTTAGTTAGAATTTGTAAGCGAAATTGATGCCAGGGAATCGTCTAGCAATATCACCATCGAAGTATGGTAGATACTGGATACGAACACCATTAGCAATAGTATAGAGAGCTAGATCCTTAGCTGTTGCAACAGTATAATCAACTGCATGAACATGAAGTCCTACAATTGCATTAACTCTAACACCGATATTAGTACCAATAGGTAGAGCTACACTTGCGTTACCAGTTAATGTAATAACACCAGTTGTGTAATCAATAGATGCAATAGTACCAACAGCAGTTGCATTAGGAACTAGAGTTGCACTAGATAATGCAGCACTAGTTACAGTACCAGCAGTTGTAATGGCGCGGTTAGTAAGTCCATCAACTGCAAAGATAAATACCTTGTTAGTAATAGATGCTGCACGAACTAAATCAGATAATCCAGCAGTAGCATTAATAGCAGTAGCAACTTCACTAGCAGTAGTTGTAGTATTGTTAGTTGTTGCAGTTGCAGTTGCAGTTAAACCTTCTACAGTAACAGTTACAGTTTGAGCAACAGTTACAGTAGTGATAGTTAGCGTAGAATATGGTTCAACTACAGTTAATACATCACCAGCAACAAAGATATTAGTTGGAGATGCAGTTACAGTTGCAGCACCAGTAGCAGTTACAGCAGTTAACTTAGTACGAGGTAGGAAGCGCAGTACGTTACCTACTTGAGCAACAAATAGTCCAGCAGGAACTTGTTTGCGAGCTTCAGTATTAAGACTAATGTAAGTATTCTGCACAGTTGCCGACACATTAGGATGATTACCATCACTGAATGCGAGAATGGCAGGATCAACTAGAAACGTTTGAGATTGATTGAAATAAGGCATAGTTTATGAACGATATTTTTTAATGTAGTTAGCAGCAATAGAACTCAAATCAGCTTCTTCATCTAATTCTTCTTCATCAAGAACTTCCTCAGCGAAGAATCCCATTTCCATAGCTGGCATACGGTCGAAGATTTCAAGTACAGTATTCATTGCATAGAGTTGAGTTGCAGGATCAACTTCGTTCTCAGCACACACGGTACTAAATGCCGCGATACGTTCATTAGCACTGAAGTTACCCAGTAGAGATTGAACTGCAAATGGAGTCATCTTACCAGCTTCTACAAGAGCGTAAGCACGTTCAGCTACATCAGCTAGAGCTTCTTTAATCTCAGTGTTGCGTTTAAATTCGGCGAACTCACTGTTCTGGTATGTAGCATAGTCAGCTTCCTGGTCTTCTTCATCTAATTCTTCATTCGTATCTAAGTAATCATTGATGTCTTCACCACGACTTTCAATACCCATAACTAATAGTTGATTTTCAGTAGCTTCATCAAGTCCGAGAACTTCAGATAGTGCTAATGAGAGATTATCAGTAGGAGCAATTTCACCTTCAATGATACCAAGTAATACATCAGGATTACATTCTAGAGCATCACTGAGATCAATTAGATATTCCTCAATGTCATCATAACCAGCAGCTTCGCCAAGTTCAAGTAACGCTGCACCATATTCACTACCTACACTAAATTCGGCAACTTCATCACCAGTAGAGTAAGCAGCTTCACCAACTACATCATAGATATCTTCTTCATCAATTTCTAATTCAGCAGCAATGCGTTCTTGTAGGTCGAGATATGCTTGAGTCATGTGTTGCTTATATTCGTCCTTCAACATCACACCAGCGGCAACTGCATTTTGTAGATTCTCAACTAAATCCGCAAATAGTTGATTGTGATATTCAATAGCTTCGTTCATAATACGTCTTAGTTATTTGTTTTGTTGTTTATATGCGTGTCTTATACCGAGTCCTGTACCAATGGCTAATCCAGCAGCACTACCTCTTAATGTTCTACGAAATGTATTTTTAGGGTTACTAGATATTAAACCTAAGACTCCACCGATTTGCGCTCCATTAGCTGCACCACTAGCAGCTTCACTAGTTAATGTAGCTCTACCTAATTTACGTAAGCTAAACTTGCGAGGTTTCTTATCCTTACTACCAGGAGTCCTAGCGAAATCAGCTATTCGGTAGTCAGATAATAACTGCATTATTTTTTCTTACCTTTCTTCATTGCTTTGTAAATACCATAACCAGCACCAGCAGCAGTACCAGCAGCAGCTAAACCAAGTCCAATCTTACCAGCACGAGTACCAAGTACATTACGAGCAGCTTCAGTAGTTTGTCTAGCTCGATTACCCATACTACCAGTAGAACCAATTACAGATTTCTTACTTTTTAAATCAGAGTAAGGAACGTTAGCACCAATAGCATTAGAGTCATAAGCTGCTTTAGCTTTGTTAACTGGATTACCCATCCAATCACCAAATTGTTGAGATTTCTTACCAACAGCTTTCATATCACTATCAAATCTACCTCTAGCTCCACGTCCAGCCATTTCATCACCAAGAGATGAAATATCATCAGATCCTACACGCGCTTTACGTAACTTATCTAATTGTTTACGTCTAGATAGTTCAGCACCACCATATCTCATACCAGCAGCTCCAAGTCCAGCTAATCCAACTGCACCAGCACCAATACCAGCATATAAACCAGCACGAGATTTACGTTTCTTCTTATCCTTACCTCTACCTCTAGCAAAATCAGCGTTGTCGCTAGTTAATGATTCAAATTCTGCCATCGTATAGGCAGCAATAGGACGATTTGTATAATTCATAGACGTTAGTTATAGTTATTTATTACAGTTTGTTTCTTACCACTTAATCCACGGTATGCTCCAACTAATGCACCAGTTCCAACTAATGCACCAGTACCGATAGCTAAACTTTTGCCAGTCTTAGTTCTCATAGATTTTCTAGCAGCATTACCTACACCAGCTATTCTATTACCTAAACTAATTTTATCTTTCTTACCAAGTTTCCAAGATTTACGTACACCAGAACTATAAGCTTTGCTAACAGCAGAAACATCCTTACTTACTCTATTACCAATACGACTAGCTACATTCTTAGCACCATCAATGCTTTCGCGGAGCAACCCGAACTCAGCACGGTTAACTGCTTCCATCTCAGCCATACTAAATGCTGCAATAGGTAATCCACTAGCATAACGAGCGTTAGGATCATTAGGAGGCATACCCCAATTCTGTTGTTGACCTTGAGCTTGATAACCTTGCACTTGGTTCGGATAAGATCCACCATTAGCTTCCTGCATCATAGGATCTTGTTCTTCCTCACCAGATCCAATCAACGTAAGAAAACGAGTGGCGAAATCATTAATAGCTTGATACTGTACTTCTTCACGACTCTGACCGTTAAGTGCTTGTTCATCAATAGTCTGAATAGTTTCAGTTAGTTCCCATAACTTATTAGTTAAATCTTCGTATTGATTACGAATCTTATCTAACATATCATCACTGTTCTCTAAGTCGTCAAATGTAAGTGCATCTGATTCAAATTCGGCACGTTTAAATAGACTTAGATTAGCAATGGCGGGATTAGGTGTTGCACTAATTTCACGTATTGCATTACTTACTACATCAATGCCAGGACTAAGTGTGTTTAATAATCCTTCATTTAACTGACGTATTGCTTCACCACTTTTAATTGCGATTTGATTAACAAAGATACCTAACTTACCAGTTAATCCCTTATCATCAGCACCAGGAAAATTATCTTCATTAATAGTAGTGCATTGAAATTGAGATTCTACATCTCCAATAACACTAGATTGCTCCTTCTTATGATCCATCAATACTGGAATGCGAGTCTTAGCAAATAACGCATTAGAGTTACTAACTATCTCACGTATTCTAGCTGGACTAAATGTATGTGTTCTCTTCTTAGAGTCAACATGAGTACCTTCAATTAGGACTAATCCTTTCTTAATTACCTTATTAGGTGACTCACTTATTGTTTCTAAATTAGAAGCTGAAAAATAAGCTAATTTATTCATACTTGTTTATTGTGATTTAACTCCTACTAGCTCTATATGTTTCATAATAGTGAATATAATAGACATAGTGGGTTATTGTTCTTAATAAGCACATGATAGATAAACGTAAGTTAATCGGTAACAAAATTAAACGAGCTAGACAAGAAGCTAATTTAACTCAGGAACAGTTAGCTAAGGAACTATTTATGCAGAGAAGTGTATTAAGTAAGATAGAGACAGGTAAGTATTCTGTAGCAGCAGATAGACTAGGCAACTTTAGTCGAGCATTAAATAAAAAAATAATCTATTTTCTAAGTGACATCTAATGGTTAAACAAGACGTTAAAGTTAAATCGTATGTAAGGAAAGGTAAACTAGTTAAACAGTACCAACGTAAACAAGACAGTGCATTAGTTAAAGCAACTATAGTTACTGCAAGTACACTTGGACTAACTGCTGCTAGTTACCTATTACTAAAACGACGTTATATTAATGGATATAAAACATCAGCTAAAGAAGCATTTAAATTAGCTAATAATATAACACCTGTTAAACTATCAGATAAAGTAAAACGAGTTCACTTTACAACAGGTGGATTTAATGCAAGTAATCTAGAAGCACGTCAATCAATTAGCTTTGCACATAAAGTACGAAACTTATTTGATAAAACGCAAGAACACATAATACCAGTTAACACATCTAATAGTAATGTGAAGTATCTAGGTAGAAACTATAAGAATAAATTAGAGTTTTTAAAGGATGGATCTATTGCATGGGCTAAACCATTTATTAAAGATGGTTATAATCCAACAGCTAGAGAGTTAGCGGCTGATATGTATTCTTACGCTAAAACATATCCCGATAAAGATTTAGTTTTACATGGATTTAGTTCTGGTAGTTTTATTAATTCTGAAGCTATTAATATCTTTAAAGAAATGGGAGGTAACGTTAGTAAAGTTAAACAAATTAACTATGCTGGTACTTACTTAAGCATAAATAAAGTTAACCCCGGTAATACACTTAGTTTTGGAAGTAAAGATGATTGGGATTTAACATCAAAGTATTTTCCTTACCCTGACATTAAATGGATTAAAGGAAAAAATCAACACACTATATCGGAGTATGTTGATGATAAGAATATTGTTAACCAAGTAAAACAGTTTATTGGTTATGAACCATTACAAATAAGGAAGGTTAATAAAGCTCCAATTAATGTAGCTGATGAAATTGCTCACATTAAAGATAGACAACGTAAATTAAAACAACTTCGATTTAATACGAAAATTCCAGAAAGTAAGAAAAAACAAGCGATGGATTCTGCTGTACAAGAACTTAATAAGGCTAAAAATAGACTCAAAATGGCTATTGATGAATCGCGGCGATCTAAATAGTATTTAAATAATCTAGAAACTCTTTAGACTTGGCGTGATTATAATAGATATTCTTAATTCTAGAATCGCGCGATTTTAATGCTTGTTTAAATACATCATCATCTACACCATCTAGAGCTTTAAGGAAATTTCTATCGTATTCATTAACAAGTTGTTCTGGCGTGTAATTGTTATGTAACTCAGTTAATGTATCTCTTAATTGATTTAGATTACGTCGTTTAGTTTCATTTAGTTTGCGCGATTTACTTTTAATTATCTTAGTTAATGAATCATAATCAAACGGTAATGTATATGCACTACCGTTATCTATTGCTGTGAATGCTCCATTACTAATGTTATAAAATAAGTTACCAGCATTTCTATCAGCATTACCAACAAATATATCAAGTGCGCCGATTTTAGCAGTATCTTTATTTAGTAATATATTATCAATTACCTTAGAGTATTTAGATTTAGATACTGGATTAGCTACAACAAAATTCATGTCTTTAAATAATTCAGATGCTGGTACACCGTCAACTATCTTATGTAGACTTCCAGGTAAACCAGCTTTTTTACCATAAAATATCTGATTCGCTGCTATAATTTCAGTTTCTTGTACAGGTATTTTAAGTTTGTTTCCAATAGATGATATTAGTGCTTCTGTAGCTTGTTCATTACCATGAGGATAACTTCCTATACTTAAATTACTTAATATATTAGAATCTAAGTTATCTCTACCTTCTTTATAGATGTAATTAACTCCATCTTTAGTTACTAGTTTAATAGTGTTAGTTGATTCACCGTTAAATATTTTAAAGGTGTTTAGTATATTTAACTTCTCTATTGGTGATTTAACATTAGCTACATTTAACGGCTTAATATTTATCTTGTTTACTTTAGATTGTATTTTAGCTAACCTAAATAACTTATATAACTTATCTGCATTTTTAATTGCAGCAAAACTACCACCAATTAAACTAACACCTTTAATTATATTCTTATATTGTTGTAACTTCTTATCATCTTGCAATCTATCATAAGCTTTAACTATTCTACCTTTACGTGTAAATGATTTAACTTTAACTCGTTTCTTCATTGATTACTCCTATCTTTTCTAGGTCTACCACGTTTACGTTTAACTGGAGTTGCTGGATTTGGAGTTCCTGGATTAACTCCTAACTGTTGTTTAAGTTTCTTAGCTAATGCTTTACGAGTTGCACGTCTATCTTCAATATTACTAGCTCCCTTATAACTAAAGTCTTTATTAGTCTTGATAGCTAAATATAGATCATTATCTGAATTATAGTTAACTGAAGTTAGTTTACCACGTGCATTATTAACTCGTTTATTAAGTGTTGCATCATTACGTTTAATACGTCTAGTAATTAAACTATCTTCACGTTTAGTAAACGGTTGTATATTAACTGCTTCACTTGGTAAGTTATCTAATTCGCGTATGTATTTACGTCTAGCGTCTCTAGTCATAGCTCCACCAGTTACACTAGCTGCCATAATATCACCAGTTGTATTAGTGATAGGTTGACTTATAGTTTTAGCAGTTTTATTAACTATAGTTTTAACAGTTGGACTAACCTTATTTACAATCTTCTCACTTAACTGAGCTATGTTGCGACGATATTTAAATGCAGTTAATAAACCTGCTATAGAAGTCGCGCCTATTAATCCTTTACTAAGATTGGTTAACTTCTTCTTACCATCCTTATCTCTCTTAAATAACTTATCCGTTACTTTAGTTAGTACACGATTATAACCACGTACTAACTTACCTTTACGAACTGATTGTTTTACTTTAACTTGTTTCATTTAGTTTTATTTTTATTATTGTAATATCTAGCTGCTAACGTAGCTCCTAATAAACCGCCACTTAAAGTTAAACCTATCTTTCCACTTAACTTACTTCCTTTTACACCTTTAATTAAATCTTTAGTGTCATCTATATTCTTAGCTATTTTTTCTCTAAGTTTATAATTAGAACCACCACCTTCAAGTTCTACACGATCTAGGTTCTTTAATACGTTACGTTGTTCATCTACAAAATCATTTAACGTTTTAATACGTTTATTTATTTTAGGTTTGTATCCATATTTATAAGCACCATAACCTAAACCACTTCCAACTAAAGTAGATCCACCAACTGTTAGTAACTCACGTCTTTTATTACGAGGTTTCTTATCTTTAGAACCTAATCGTCTTGCAAATGTTGATAATGAATAGTCAGATAAAATGTACATAATTTATTTAGAGTT
>Ga0208053_1000302_pt1 | contig 11926 bp, 13 predicted proteins | sample LakMenEpi20May10_FD_150719 | JGI IMG/M metagenome (GOLD analysis project Ga0208053, IMG submission 150719) | Freshwater microbial communities from Lake Mendota, WI - 20MAY2010 deep hole epilimnion (SPAdes) | ecosystem: Environmental > Aquatic > Freshwater > Lake > Epilimnion/Euphotic zone ... | reverse complement strand
TTCTCACTACTATTCATAGTAGCTACAGAAGCTGCTCCAGCAGCGTATATACATTTCCTGTAGCGCATATGGAGGCTAAGATGAAACGGCTATTGATTATGTTGTTGGTAGGGGTAGGTATATACACAGGAATGGTAATGGCTAATACAGATGCCTTTGTATGTGTTCCTGATGGCAGGGGTGGTATGTGCTGCTGGGAGACCACAGTAGAAGGTCCATTTAGACCAGTGAGCTGCTAATGGAAAGGACATTTAACTTGGATGACTTCTCAGTACGGTTTAAGTTTGACCTAGATAGACCGTATGAGGGCATTAAGGCGTTCTGGGAGCCTCGTATACCTAACGAGGCAGAGATGCAGCACCTGCTTCCCTTGTACATGGACGTTAGGACGAAGTATGTTGTATCGTTGATAGTGCAACACCCAAGCGTTATAGACGGGCTTACATCTAACTGGAGTACATAGCATGACATGGACTGTAGAGCTTAATATACACAACCTTACTGAGTACAACATAGACGTTGTTAATAACGATGTAGGGGTTGTTGGGGTAATACCTCCTCAAGGCAACTTCAATTGGTCTACTCAAGACCCTAACAATGCTGACGCATTGAGGTTCTGGATAATCCCTAATGAGTTCTACATGCAGGGTGGGGTTAACTTTGGACCAGATGCAGGGGTCTATATTGATCGCGGCTGGATGGAAGACCAGAGCATTGAATTGACCGGTGATGTTAATGGTCATCAGTTTGTCCAGAATGGGAATGGAGGGGCAGAGATAGTTCCTTGGAACGGCTTTGAGGGTGGTGGGACTATCAACATGGTCTTTACCTCAACCTAATGACAAACAAGCAGCTAGAGATTCTAGAGTTCGTCCAGTCCTTTATAAAGACCAAGGGTTTTGCTCCATCCCTGCAGGATATCGCATCTGGTCTGGGACTGAAGTCTAGGTCAAATATCCACAGACATATCCACATCCTAGAGCAAGAGGGGCGAATTAACATGAAGCCCCATAAGTTCAGGACAATCCGAATTGCCCCGTCATTGGACGAGATGTTGTCGATATGAAACGCAGTGAGTGTGGAACATGAGCGACCTCTTGACCAGAGAAGAGATCACTGGTTACCTGAGTATCCTTGATACCCTGCCTGCTGGTTCCCCGGACATAGAGAAGATAGATCAGCTATTCAAGGCAGATAAGAAAGAACGCTGCAGGCAGAACTTCCTGCCCTTTGTCCGCCAGATGTGGGGAGCATTCATCCCCGGCAAGCATCATCAGATCATGGCAGATGCCTTTGAAAGAGTCGCAAGAGGAGAACTCAAGCGGCTGATCATCAACATGCCGCCTCGTCATGCTATAATGGTAGGTATGAAAATACCAACTACCTGCGGATTTAAAACAATGGGGGAACTCCAAGCAGGGGATTATGTGTTTGGACCAGATGGAGTCCCTACCGAGGTGCTTGGGAAGTCCGAAGTATTCACTGGGCGGCAGTTATATAGGGTCACTACAGATGACAACGCCTCAATAGAGGTTGATGGGGAGCATCTGTGGACAGTGCGGCTAGACCGTAAGCATAGCATCTATAACAGCTATACCACAGAGCAGATATACAGAAGGCAGAATGGCGAGATACTGCGAACCAAGCGTGGGGGTGGAGTAGAGTTTTTACCCGGTAAATCTAAAGATCCTAGACCTCCACGGCTCCCAGACTGCGACCCCGTTCAATACCCCTATATAGACTTACCGGTAGACCCATATGTATTAGGCACATGGCTGGGCGATGGGTCTAGTTCTCATGGGGTGGTTACATCTAAGGATGATGATGCGGTGTTTATCCGTGCGGAGTTTGAGCGCCGAGGGGTTAAGACTACAGACCAATCTACTAGATATACCTTTGGCACGTTAGGGCTGAAGGTAGCGTTGCGGAACTTAGGAGTGCTAGGCAATAAGCACATACCAAGGCAATACCTTACAGCCTCAGCAACTCAGCGCCGGGACTTGTTGAAAGGTTTGATGGATACGGACGGCAATGTATCTAAGGCGGGGCAGTGTTTCTTTGCCCAGAGCAACCGGGATTTTATTGAGCAAGTGGCAGAGCTGCTTCGAAGCCTTGGCATTAAAGCCAACATCCTTGAGTCTGAAGCTAAAATAGGAGCGGTATCTTATGGGTCGGCTTGGAAAATATCCTTCTATGCTAGCGATGTGTTCAACCTGCCGCGCAAGGAATCCCGTACTCTAAAGACCAAGAGGGCTTTTGGCAGGTATATAAAAATAGAAGCCTTGGATAAAAAGGGAGATACCCAGTGTATTAAGGTTGCCCGAGAAGACGGTTTGTTTCTAGCTGGGGAGGGATATATATGCACCCACAACACAAAGTCTGAATTTGCTTCCTTTCTATTTCCTTCTTGGTTTCTGGGTTTGTACCCAGAAAAGAAGATCATCCAAACAGCCCATACCGCAGAACTCGCCGTGGGGTTTGGTCGGAAGGTCAGAAACTTGGTAGGGTCTGCTGATTATCAAGAGGTCTTCTCGACCAAGCTCCAGTCGGACAGCAAAGCAGCCGGTCGCTGGAATACAAACAAAGGCGGGGATTATTTTGCTATTGGGGTTGGGGGTGCGGTAACAGGTAAAGGGGCAGATGTCCTTATCATCGATGACCCTCATTCAGAACAGGAAGCAATGCAAGGAACCCCGCAGGTGTATGATCGGGTATTCGAGTGGTATTCATCCGGTCCTAGACAGCGCCTGCAGCCCGGGGGGGCAATAGTGATCGTCATGTGTATGGTTGGAAGCACCCGTGTGCTTCTATCTGACGGGACAGAAAAGCCATTACGAGATATTTGCATTGGGGATTTGGTAGCAACCTATGAAGATGGAGTACTTACCGCAGCCAAGATAAACAATTGGCAGTCAAGTGGTATTGATTCCATATATACAGTAAAAACGCAATCTGGCAGAATACTTCAAGCAAACGCGAGGCATCCGTTTCTTGTTGATTTTTCTGGAGAGCGCAAATGGATTCAACTGAAAGACCTAAAGCCGAATATGTCGCTTGTAGCATTGAAGGCTGCAACAGACCCGCTAGATCTCAAACAATACCCGGACTCTGCTCTGCTTGCCAAGCAAGAAGAAGTTACCATAAGAAGAACCCGGAAGCCCCGTACCGTCCAATCGGGCATCATGGGAAATGGAAAGGAAAAGACTGCTGGCACTGCAATTCCCACCCTGCTAAAGCCAAAGGATTATGTGGTTACTGCTATTCAAAGCAGTACCCTCCAGAAAAGCCAACGCCAGAGAAAAGCAGAGAGCGGCGCATTAAGCATAGGTACGGAATTACCGGTGAGGAGTATGACCGCATGGTTGCGGAGCGCGGCAACCGGTGTGATGTCTGCAGGGAGCTACCTTCTACAAAAAATACAAGGGCGCACTGGAACGGGAAGCTATGTATCGACCATGACCATGCCACCGGAGTTGTCAGAGGATTGCTCTGCAATGACTGCAACCTTGCCGTTGGATATGGCAAAACACCAGAAAAATTACAACGAGCCGCTGAATACCTACAGCGTCATTCTGGATAAGATAACCAGCATAACGCCTTCTGGAGAAGAAGAGGTTTTTGATGTCGAGGTAGATAGGACTGAGAATTTCATTGCAAATGGGGTTGTTAGCCATAATACTAGGTGGTCTAAAAGAGACTTAACAGGTCAGATCCTTAACAATGCCATCAAGAGAGACTTGGAAGACTGGGAGGTTATAGAGCTACCCGCTCTTCTTCCTAGCGGCAAGCCCTTGTGGGCTGAGTTCTGGAAGCAAACAGAACTAGAGGCTATCAAGGCAGAACTCCCAGTAGCTAAGTGGGAAGCGCAGTACCAGCAGAACCCCACCTCAGAGGGTGGGGCTATCATCAAGCGGGAGATGTGGAAGATCTGGGATAGAGAGAAACCCCCAGAGGTTGACTACATTATCCAGTCTTGGGATACCGCATTCGAGAAAACCAACAGGGCAGATTATTCCGCATGTACAACATGGGGAGTCTTCTATAGGGAAATAGACGGAATTGAACAAGCTAATATTATCGTGCTTGATGCGTTTAAAGAGCGTATGGAGTTCCCAGAACTCAAGCGTACAGCCTATGATCTGTGGAAAGAATGGAACCCTGACACCCTCTTGGTGGAGAAGAAAGCAGCGGGTGCGCCGTTAATATATGAGCTGAGAAAGGCAGGTCTGCCTGTTTCGGAATATACACCGGGGAAAGGGTCAGATAAGATAGCGCGTGTAAACGCAGTGTCAGATCTATTTGCATCAGGAATGGTATGGCGACCAGATACAAGATGGGCAGATGAATTGGTAGAGGAAGTAGCTTCCTTTCCTAATGGTGACCATGATGACTTGGTTGATTCAACCACCCAAGCATTGCTCAGATTTAGACGAGGCGGCTTTATTCATCTCTCCTCAGATGAGGAAGATAAAATGTTTATTCCAAAGAAGGCAGCGTATTACTAAGTGGGTAAAAATATCTCTAGAACCAAAAGACCTCTTGGACATAGGGACGGTCAGAGGGTATCTATTGTGGCATCTTTATGGAATAAAAAGATTCCTAGAAGACCCAGCAAAATGGTTACGCAGACAACAGAAGCTAAGAAGGACAAATAAGTATTTATTAGAACTGGCAAAGCAGAAAATGCCAATGTATGACCCTCCGTCTACAGACGAAGTTAAAGACTTTATCCACCAGTCAAAAAATAGGAAGATAAATCATGGCGATTAGTAAATCATTATATAACCTGCCGGTAGGACTAGACTCCACAGAAGAAGAGGCTGTTGAGTATGAGTTACCAGTAGAAGATGATGGCAGTGTTATTGTAGAAATTAATGTTGAATCATTCGATGACAATCTTGCAGAGGTAATTCCAGAGGCAGATCTGGAATCTATTTCATCAGAAATATTAGACGACATTCGTACAGACGTTAGCTCCAGAAAAGAATGGGAAAGAACATATAAAGAAGGTCTAGAGCTATTGGGATTGAAGATAGAAGACCGTACAGAGCCTTGGGATGGGGCTTGTGGCGTGTTTCATCCAATCTTAGCAGAGTCTGTAGTTAAGTTTCAGTCAGAGACAATTATCGAGACATTCCCTGCGTCAGGTCCAGTAAAGACAAAGATTATTGGAATGGTCACCGCTGAGAAGGAAGAGGCTGCTGCTCGTGTTGCTGAAGACATGAACTATGAATTAACTGAGAAGATGGTTGAGTATCGTCAAGAGCATGAAAGGCTTCTCTGGAACCTGCCGATTTCAGGATCGGCATTCAAGAAAGTCTATTATGACCCAAGTCTCTGCCGTCAGGTCTCGATGTTTGTCCCAGCAGAGGACGTAATCGTCCCTTATGGCGCGTCTGATTTGTTCTCCTCGCCAAGGGTCACGCATAGAATGCGTAAGACCCCGAACCTCATCCGTAAATTAATGGTTGCTGGTTTCTATCGGGACATAGAGTTAGGTGACCCCGATACAACCGTTACAGAAATAGAAAAGAAGAAGGATGATGAGGTTGGCGTTAACATTATTGATGATGATCGCCAGCTTATCTATGAAGTGCATCTTGATTATGATATGCCGGGGTATGAAGACCCCGATGGAATCGCTCTGCCTTATGTTGTCACCATCGTTTCCTCCGGTGAGATTCTATCTATCCGCAGAAACTACCTAGAAGATGACAAGCTACGCGAAAAGCGTATGCATTTTGTCCATTATCCCTATATTCCCGGCTTTGGCTTCTATGGATTTGGATTAATCCATCTTGTTGGTGGATTTGCTAAGTCTGCCACCTCAATTCTGCGTCAATTGGTAGATGCTGGGACATTATCCAACCTTCCGGGTGGGTTTAAGTCCAAAGACCTGCGTGTTAAGGGTGACGACACCCCCATAGCACCGGGAGAATGGCGAGATGTGGACGTAACTGGGATGACAATCAAAGATTCAATCATCCCCCTGCCATATAAAGAGCCTTCAGCTACCCTTTATCAGCTTTTGCAGACCATCGTAGAAGAAGGGAGAAAGTTTGCTTCAGTTGCAGACCTGAAAGTGGGGGATATGTCAGCTCAAGCCCCTGTTGGTACGACCCTAGCGATCCTAGAACGGACGCTAAAGGTCATGAGCGCAGTCCAAGCCCGTGTTCATGCAGCAATGAAGCAAGAGTTTAAACTCCTAGCAGGCATTGTTCGGGATTACACCCCTGAAGACTATGCCTATGAAGTGGATGTCTCTGCAGATAACGCAAGAAAGGCTAAGAAACAGGATTACGACATAGTCGAAATCATCCCTGTATCAGACCCTAACGCATCAACAATGGCTCAACGGGTCGTCCAGTACCAAGCAGCCCTGCAACTTGCCACCACCGCACCTGCTATCTATGACCTGCCGCAGCTCCATAGGCAGATGCTAGAAGTGTTAGGAATCAAGAACGTAGAGAAGCTAGTTCCAGTAGAAGATGACATTAAACCTAAAGACCCAGTGTCAGAAAACATGTGTATTTTGTCTGGAAAGCCGGTTAAAGCGTTCCTTTATCAGGACCATGAGTCCCATATTAAGGTGCATTTAAACGCCATCATGGACCCAAAGATACAGCAATTGATCGGTCAAAACCCGCAGGCTCCTACCATTCAGGCGGCTTTGCAGTCTCATGTCGCTCAACATGCTGGGTTCCAGTACCGGATAGAGATTGAGAAGATGCTGGGCGTTCAGTTGCCTCCGCCAGACGAGCCATTGCCAGAAGATATCGAGGTGGCTTTGTCAAAGGCTATAGCCGATGCCTCAGACAAGCTGCTTCAGAAAGATCAGGCAGAAGCTCAACAAGAGCAAGCAGCCGTTGCTCAACAAGATCCTCTGGTTCAGATGCAGCAGCAAGAGCTGCAATTGAAGCAGGCAGAACAGCAAAGAAAGGCAGCAAAAGATCAGGCAGATCTAGAGTTTGCAAGGGAAGAATTGCAAAGCAAGGATCAATTAGAGCGCCTGCGTATTCAGTCTCAAACAGAAATAGGATCAATGCAAGTAGAAGCAAGACTCTCTGATAACCAAATGAATAGGGAATTCAAAGAGCATGAGTTGCAAATCAAACAGACCCTAGAAAGCCTGCAGATGCGTTCAGACCTGTCTCAGTCAACTCTGGATAGGGAGCTAAAGCGAAGTTCTGCTCAGGCTAAATTAACTTCAGACGCATTAAAGTCAGGAAACGATAGTGGAGCTTAAACATTATCTGCATCGGGAATTGAGTATAGATCAGCAAGGACTGAAGGATACACTCGCCTTCAATCCTGTTGAAGATTTCGCCGCCTATCGAGAGATAGTAGGCGAGATTCGTGGTATCCAGCGAGTGCTAAGACTGTTAGAGGATTTACCTGATGACTGAAGAAGCAAGCAAGTTAGAGCTACCGATACCCAAGGGCTACCGAATCCTGATTGCCATACCGAAGAAGGATAAGGAGTTTAAGGATTCAAAAATATTAATACCTGAAGACCAAAGGCGTAGAGAGGAGACGGCATCAATTGTAGGAGTTGTTGTCACGCTAGGTTCTATGGCGTATCAAGACCCTGAAAAGTTTCCAGATGGTCCTTGGTGTGCTGAAGGCGACTACATCATTATGAGGTCGTATTCTGGTACGAGGTTCAAAATCACCACGCCCGAAGGTGATCAAGAGTTTCGCATAATTAACGATGACACCGTTGAGGCTGTTGTTGCTGATCCACGGGTTGTTACCCGCATTTAAAGGAGGAGTTATGGACGAGAACTATGAAACAGAATCAGACGAACCGGAGGAAAGGTTTGAAATAGAGGTTGTAGACGATACCCCGGAGGCTGATAAGGGAAAAGAGTATCGGGCAAAAGGAGATGTAGATGCCTCAGATGATGAGATATCTCAGTACTCCGATAACGTAAAGAAGCGCATTAAAGAGTTAAGTCGGGCTTATCATGATGAGCGCAGAGAGAAAGAGCGTCTTGGTCGTGAGCAGAACGAAACAGTTGCCTTTACAAAGCAATTAGCCGTAGAAAATAAACAACTGAAAGACCGTCTTTCTGCTGGTGAACTAGAGCTTGTAGAGTCAAGCAAGCAGCGCACCGCATCTCAGATGGCTCATGCAGAGCGTGAGTACAAGGATGCTTTTGAAGCGGGTGATACTGACCGCATTATTGCAGCCCAAAAACTCTTGTCGGAAAATGTTGTTTATAAAAGGGAACTTGACAACTATCAACATCAGTATCAAGCCCCTTTACATCACGAACAAAAGGTAGTAGAAAGACAACCTGAGATTGTCCCTGATGAACGCACCCAGCAATGGGTTGAAGAAAACGACTGGTTTGATAAAGACTCAGTTATGCGGGGCGCAGCTTTTGGAATACACGACGATCTGGTTAAGACCGGATACGTTGCAGGTTCAGATATCTACTTCGAGCGCTTAAACGCTCGCATCCGGGAGGAATTCCCGCAAAAATTCGGGTCCAAGAGACCTGCCGCGAATGTTGTTGCTTCTGCTTCTAGAGGTACAGCGGGTACTAAAAAAATCTCGCTTACAAAGTCTCAAGTCGCTCTTGCTAAACGACTTAACCTTCCACTAGAAACTTATGCGGCTTATGCTGCCAAGGAGCTTAACAATGTCCGATAGAACCCCACGGGATGTAGTAACACGCACAACAATGGAACGTAAAACGGCTTGGACACCTCCGTCTTTACTTCCAGTTCCAAGACAAGTAGAAGGCACTTCTTATCGCTGGATCAGAAAGATGATGCAGGGACAAGTAGATGACCGGAATATGATGTCTAAACAAGAAGAGGGCTGGATTCCTATTAAAAGAGAAGATCACCCGGAATTGCAGTATTCGGGTAGGACTACAGGACTCGTCGAAACAGGCGGATTAGTGCTTTGCAGTATGCCTACGGACTTTGTGAACCAGCGGAATGCTCATTACCGCAAGATCACAGATGCCCAGACAGCGGCTGTAGACTCTAATCTAATGAGAGAAAATGATCCTCGTATGCCTCTTTTCAGTGAGCGCAAGTCGTCCACAAGCAGAGGCAGAAGAGACTAAAGGAGTATTTAAATGGCTTACCCTACTATAAATGGACCTTATGGGCTAAAACCCATAAACCTGATCGGTGGACAAGTATATGCTGGAGCCACTCGTCAGATGGAAATTGAACCAACATACGCTACCAACATTTTTTACGGTGATTTCGTAAAGAGAGTTGTCGGTGGATTTGTTGAGCTTGATGACGGAACGACCGCTAACACCCCAGTCGGTGTGTTTCTTGGTTGCACCTACGTCAGCGCAGTAACGAAACAGCCAGTTCAATCGCAATACTACCCAGCTTCAGTTTCGGTTCAAGCAAATACCGAAATCTACGCTACTGTTGCAGATGATCCTGACACCTTGTTCCAAGTCGCAGTTTGCTCAAGCGGAGTTGTAATGGCTACCGTTACGCAAAACGCAATTGGCACAAACATGTCAATTCTGGCAACCGCTGGTAACACAGCTACCGGAAACAGCAACTTTTCCGTTCTAAGCTCCTCACCAGCAGCTACCAATACGTTCCCAGTACGGGTTATCGATGTTATTCCTGCAACAGCTCCTTCGGCTGGCAACTACGCTGAAGTAATTGTTAAGATTAACTTCGGTATTCATCAGTATAACAATGCAACAGGTTTGGCTTACGCCTAAAAGGAGTTACTTAAATGGCTGCTATATCACGCGCACAACTGCTAAAAGAGTTACTCCCGGGGCTGAATGCCTTATTTGGTTTGGAGTACGCTCGTTACGGCGAAGAACACAAAGAGATTTTCGAAACAGAAACCTCTGAGCGTTCCTTCGAAGAAGAAACAAAACTGGCTGGCTTCTCAGCAGCACCTGTCAAGAACGAAGGCTCTGCCATCGCTTACGACAATGCTCAAGAAGCTTGGACCTCACGCTATCAACACGAAACTATCGCTCTTGGTTTCTCGCTGACTGAAGAAGCAATCGAAGATAACTTGTACGATTCTCTCTCAGCTCGTTACACCAAGGCTTTGGCTCGTGCTATGGCATACACCAAGCAAGTTAAGGGCGCGAACATCCTGAACAACGGATTTTCAGGCTCTTACCCCGGTGGTGATAATGTTGCATTGTTCAGTAACGCACACCCATTAACCGGTGGCGGCACAAACAGCAACATTCCATCTACCCCTGCTGACTTGAACGAAACGTCCTTGGAAGCGGCTGTTATTCAGATCGCTGCTTGGACTGACGAACGTGGTTTGCTGATCGCTGCTAAACCTCGCAAGTTGGTTGTTCCTCCTTCACTGATGTTTGTTGCAACCCGTATTCTGGAAACAGAACTGCGTACCGCAACTGCTGACAATGACATCAATGCATTGAAGAACAACGGTTCGATCCCCGGTGGATATTGTGTCAATCACTTCTTGACCGACACCGATGCATGGTTCCTGACCACAGACGTACCTAACGGTCTGAAGCACTTTGTGCGTTCACCATTAGCTCAGTCGATGGACGGAGACTTTGATACGGGCAACGTCCGCTACAAGAGCCGTGAGCGTTATAGCTTTGGCTGGTCAGATCCTCTCGGAATGTTTGGTTCCGAAGGTCAGGCATAAGTAGTATTTGTGCTAGTTTGGGGGGACTTCGGTCCCCCTTTCTTTTTGTGCCTTGACACTGTTTATATAAGGTGATAAAAAGATAATAACCAAGAACCCCGACTCATACAGACTGGCTTGGCAGACGTTATAGAGACTGTATGGGCATGTGCTATAACACAAATAGGAGCCATAATCATGGCAGCAACACATTTTACCGGTCCCGTATTCTCTCAGAATGGCTTTTTCGTTGGTGCAAGCGAAACTCCTTACGAGACAGTTTCCTCTACAGCCACAGGAACTGCTTCAGCCGCTCTGACTGCAACGATCAATCCTACAGCCGCCTTTGGTAGCTCTACAGTACTTGAGCCTTCTAGCGCTCAAGGCGTTAAGGGTCAGGTTTACTCAACCACCAATCAATCAACGACAAGCACCTACTATATTGGTGTAATGGGTCGTTACCTGATGTCTGGTACAAACGCTTCTACATACCCTAAAGTTGGCGTACTGGGTGTTGTTGGCGATTCTACCGATACCGCTGATGCTGCAGTTATGGCTTTCATTGATGGCGATGGTGGAGAGTCTTCTGCCCGTGCAGGTTTCGGTATTGCAATGACCAACAGCACAGCAGGTTCCGGCTTTACATACGGTCTGGACTTGAAGATGCAAGATCCAGTTGGCGGTGGCGGTTCTATCAAAGCCTACAAAACGGCTGAGATTCGCCTAGCTAATGATGCTGCCGCCGCTCCTGTTGTCATCAAGGTAGGTAATTTTGTTGATGGTGCTGCTTCTGGTGTAGGCAAAGGTTCGTTAGGTATTGATTCTACTGATGGACTACTGTTTGTATCTGATGCTTCTGGCAACTGGCAAGCTGTTACTGTCTAATGTTGACTCATGAAGATCCAGAAGTCGCTACAATTGTGGCGCTTCTGGAATCCCAAAGAGACTTTGCAATGGGACATGCCGCCAAACTTGCTAAAGAAAATGCTGAGTTAATAGCAAAGATTAGCGGACTTGAGGCATCTAAACCCGCGTAGTCTTATCCTACCTTAGGAGATTAATTATGAGTATGCAATATGACGTAAAGTCAGGGCACTTAAATGTTGCTGGGTTTTTCCTCATAGGAAGAACTAGACTTAAAGGATTAATGACAGTGTCTTCTGGGGCATCAGCAATTACGCTCTGGGATACCGCTACCGTCCCTGTTACCGCCGAATATGAGCGCACTGGTACACTAATTACAGTTACTGAAAATGGTCATGGCTTAACTAATGGGCAAACATTGGGGTTAAACTTTGCTGTAGC
>Ga0208053_1000295_pt1 | contig 12092 bp, 14 predicted proteins | sample LakMenEpi20May10_FD_150719 | JGI IMG/M metagenome (GOLD analysis project Ga0208053, IMG submission 150719) | Freshwater microbial communities from Lake Mendota, WI - 20MAY2010 deep hole epilimnion (SPAdes) | ecosystem: Environmental > Aquatic > Freshwater > Lake > Epilimnion/Euphotic zone ... | reverse complement strand
ACGCGAAGCAAACGATGTAAGCAATGCAAATGAAAAAGAAGCAGTTTTAGAAAAACTATTAACATTAAGTAAAAAAGACTTTGAAAAAAATCTAAAAGATTTAGGAGATTTTGAAGAGATTGATTTGAATAAACCTTACTTTTCAAATAGCGACGATGAAACATTTATTAAAAACTTACCAGTAAATTTAGATACATTTAATATAGATTTAAACACTAATTCGAAAATTATTAATTTAAATTCTATTGAAATTCCTGATATTGAAACAGATGCTGCTATTGATGTTGTTGATAGTGGAGTTACTAAGAAAAATTATTCAAAAATGAAAGTGGACGATTTAAAAACAATTGCTGTTACAAGAAATTTAATAGACAATGAAACAGCACAGAAAATGAAAAAAGCAGATTTAATAAAAATTATACAAAACGCATAATTATACAAATAGTTTATTATTTATTAAAACAATAAACAATAAACGTTAATTTAATTTTAAAATATAATAATTTTAAAATATAATAATTTTAATTATATATATTATAATATGTCTTATGGTTCGTGTTCTAAGGGTACAAATAATATAAATACTAATTTTCCGCCTTTAATGGACGATACTAGATTATTTAGCAATTATTATTCGTCAGTGTTAAACGATGAAATGCTTAAACGAAATAATAATATTAAAACTAATAGTGACTATAGGCATTATTTACAAATTAATGCACAATCTATTATAAGCAATAATCAATTAAATTCGTGCAATGAATGCAGTGTGTGTCCTTATTATAGTAAAGCAAATTTAGAAATAAATAAAGCTACTCCATATATATTTGATCATACATTATCAAATATTAGACCATATGGTTATGAAACAAGTGATTTAAAAGAATTATATTTATCTAGGCAAAAGCTAGACTCTCAAAAGCATGTTACAAAATATGTTGTAACTCCTAATTAATTTAGTTATTTATTTAGTTATTTAGTTATTTAGTTATTTAGTTATTTATTATTTATTTATTTAGTTATTTAGTTATTTATTTATGATTTATTATTTAGTTATTTATTATTTATTTATGATTTATTTTATAATTATAAAATATTTTATTATATTATTATTATAAAATGAACTTTTTCGATAGTTTGATGTCTCCGCTAAGCAAAGATCATTGTATGTTCTTTTATTATTTAGGATTATTAACTTTATTGCTAGCCTTATTTGCTCTCGGTGGTCTTATAATGGGATTATTTAGAAAACGCTCAGGCTATGCAATGGGAGCATATTTTATGTCTTTCTTAAGTAACATATTAATGTATTACACATTAAGAATTTATTATTCAATATGTATTGTAACATTGCGCTAATAACTTTATAAGTTAGAAACAATAATTTAATAAAAATAAAAATTATTAAATTATTAAATTATTAAAATATTAAATATTAAAATATAAAATATTAAATTTTTATTATATTATATTATTATTATAAAATGAAATTTTTTGATAGTTTGATGGCGCCGTTAGGCAAAAATTATTGTATGTTATTTTATGTTTTTGGAATATTTGCAGTACTGTTAGTGTTTTTTAATTTTGCTGGCTTAATGCTTGGACTATTTAGAAAAGACTCCGGTTATGTTATGGGCTTATATATTGTGTCTTTAATATATGCGCTAATAGTCTATTATTTAAATAGAATACAATATAACATATGTAAAGCGGCATTACGCTAAATAGAATATAAGAAAACAATTTAAAGGATTAGCAACAAATTATATGACTGGTGCTAATTTTAACATAAACATAAATTAATTTATATTAATATAAAAACTCTATTAATATAATAATACTATGAAAATTTTAAGTATTGATATTGGCATTAAAAATTTGGCATATGTTATTTTAGAGGTTACTAATGCTAATGCGAATGCGAATGCGAATGCTATTGTAAATGGCTCGCAAGGTTTTACAATTATTAAATGGGACGTTATAAACCTATGCAATAAGTTTATTCCATGCTCCACTAACACGTGCTCTAAACAGGCTTGTTTTCATAAAAATGATACTTTTTATTGCAAAAATCATACAAAGAAGACCGAATATAGCTTACCACTATGTAATATAAAAACCCTGCATAAGCAGTCAGTAGCAAATCTCTCAATATTGGTTGAAAAATACGATTTAAAAGTAGAAAAACCTATAAATAAATCTAGCTTAATAAAAACAATAGAAGACTATGCAAACACTACTTGCTTTGAGGCTATTGAAACAATAAACGCCAATAATGTTAATCTCATCGATTTGGGTATAAGTCTTAAAAACGAACTCAATGAACTGTTTAATAGTTACGACCTTACTAGTATAGACCAAATTATAATCGAAAATCAAATTAGTCCTATTGCTAATAGAATGAAGTCGCTACAAGGTATGATCTCTCAATATTTTATTGATTGTAACAACCACAATATAGTATTCATTTCTGCAACAAATAAATTAAAAGCCTTTTTAAATAAAGATAAAGATCTAGATAAAGATAAAAAGGTTTCCTATAACGAGAGAAAAAAACTAAGCATAGTATATACTAAACAATTATTAGAAAATAAAAATATGTTGCCTGAGCTTACTTATTTTACTAAGCATTCAAAGAAAGACGATTTAGCGGATTGCTTGCTTCAAGGAATTTATTATTTGGATAATAAACAAGAAAGCATTAAACTATAATTATTAGTTTATACAATATACAATATACAATATATATTATATATTGCGGAGTATTTAAAAATTAATCTTCTATTTAAAACATAATAGATTACATGAATATTGTTGAAATTGAGCCCGATTTTTTAAATATAGAAAGTATTCAGTTGCCTGAATTTAAAATTAGCGAACCCTACGAAGACCGCATTGAAGAACTTAGTTCAACTAGAAAATCTGCTAATTTTGGAGGTGGCATAGAATTATTAATGAATGAAAAAAATAAAGGTGATAAAAAGTTCTCATCTTCTATTGACATTGAAGACATTACAAATTTAGAAAATGAATTAAACGAGCTCTCTGATACTACTAGCTATCATCAATCGACTAAGGAAAATATTAACATTGCAAATATTGACAATGAGAGTGCTAATGCTAGTGCTAGCGCTAGTGCAGACAATACTAGCACAAGTAAAGAAATAAAATATAAGCAAGACTCCGGAAGTGCGCAAAAAAAATCTATTTTTGGTGACCTTTTTGGTGGTTCCAAAAATAATGGTGCGCAAATTAAGCCTGTTACAAAAAACAACGACACCGATAATATAAACCTTGGAAAATCTACAGCAAATATGAATGAAAATAAAACATGGGACGGTTTTGGCAAATTTAATAATATTCCTGTTAATTTGGACAAAACACAGCAAAAACCCGAATTAACAAAAGAAGAGGAATTAAAAGAAAAATTCAAATATTTACGAAAGCTAGATGAATTAGAAAAGAAAGGCGTATCGCTAAGCAAGCGTTACAATATGGACTCCAACTTAAATGAAATGATAGGCGAATATGAAACTATTATTGCGGAAAAAGAGAGAACAAATGCTATTAAATTTCAAGGAAAAATGATGATGGCGTGTATTACTGGTTTAGAATTTTTAAATACTAAATTCGATCCTTTTGACATTAAATTAGATGGTTGGGGTGAGCAAATAAATGAGAATATTGACGAATATGATGATATTTTTGCTGAATTGCACGAAAAATATAAATCAAAAGCTAAAATGTCTCCTGAGTTAAAATTATTATTTCAGCTAGGCGGTTCTGCAATGATGGTTCATATGTCAAATACGTTGTTCAAATCTTCTATGCCCGGTATGGATGATATTATGCGTCAAAATCCAGAGCTAATGAGACAATTTACTCAAGCCGCGGTTAATACTATGGGACAAACAAAACCGGGACTAGGCGGATTTATGAATGGCCTATTTAATAATGGTGGAAGTGGGGCTAATCCTGGCTTTGGAGCTTCAATGCCTCCAAATATAAATTCGGGTCCTCCACCGGCGCCTATTGAAACAAAATTGCCGGATCGCAGCCAGCGAATGCCTAATATTGTAAATCGCCCCGACATTAACGCAGCACGGGGTTCTAGTTTGGGCAATAATGAGGGCAATCCGTATGACGAAGAACGTATAAAACGCCCCGAAATGAAAGGACCCTCGACAATGCCACAATCGAACCAAAATATTGCCTCGCTATTAAGCGGACTAAAGACCAAACAAATAGATGTAAATGAAACTAAGAACAATGAGGCGAGCACAATTAGTGTTGAAGACTTGAAAGATTTGATGAGCGGTAAAATCCCTACTAAATCTAAACGGAAGCAAAAAAGTGACAAAAATATTGTGAGTTTAGATATTTGAAGCCCTATATCTTAAATAAATCGTAATTATTAAATATATTTAAAATAATTTTATAAATATATTTAAAACTAAGGCGCTAACATATGGTATTTACTTGTGATTTTTGTAATAAGCAAATAGTTGAAACTTGCACTTTATATTTTGGCTTTGATTGTTTGTGTTGTAGCAACTATTGTAGGTCGCAAGTTATTAGTATAAATTTGCAAATTGACCCAACAATGAATAATCCACATACTTGGTTTATACATAAACTGAGAGCACGAAAAACTAAACAAGAGCCATTAATTCCGAAAACCAAATCATTACTTGATTTATTAGGACAATTAAAACTTTAGAACTCTTGTTTCAATGTCAATTCAATGGGTTTTGCTTTAACGGTCAAACTTTTAGTATTAGTATTAGTATTATTAATATTATATTTAAGAATGCCATTATGCAATTTTTGTTTATAAGACAAGCAATCATAGGGCACTTTCTTATAAATAGTTGTTCTATCTTTAATAACAGCAATAGTGTACATTAATACCATTATATATAAAATATTATAAATTATATTAATTAAATATATTAGATTATTATTTTTAAATAATTTAATTATATTATTTAAATAATCATAAACTAATATTTAAATAGTTAATAATAAGTAAGTTATAATGAAACATTGTGAAGAAAATCAGTTTCAACCTAGAATAATATGTAATAAAGGAAATATTTTATTGAGCGAAATAAGAATGCCTTCAACTAATGCTAGTGTATTTAATTTACAATTTGAGTTAAATAATTTGGATACAACTAAAGTAAATAGCGATTTACTTTTGACCACACAATTATATAATTTACTTGAAAAGGTAAATGTAGACTTAATTGAAAAAATTCATATATTGAATAGTCTAGATAGTGTAGATAGTATGGAAACGGACATATGCATAGTAATGAAACAAATAGCAAAAGAAATTGGTATTAAGCAAAAATACATTTTATTTAGATCTACAAAATATTTAAACAAGTTGAATAATAGTATTACTTATTACAATAAGGATTTAACATATGAACATAAAGATTTAATAGAAGATTATTTAAAGTTATTAAATTTGGATAATAACAACTATGAACCATTGTTATTTAACTTTGGAAAAACCATTATTATTTTAACTAATACTAATGAAAATATTGTTAATCTTAAATTTTCTATAGATTTTCAAATAACAATGACAGATGACATACCTAATTATATGACCAATATTATAGGATTAATGTTTAAAAAGATGTTTCATAATGTTAAATTATTTATAGAAAATTTGAATTCATAGCAAATTTGACAAAAAACAAAAATAATACTGGAAAAAGTATTAAGTAATTATTATATATAAATACTTAATACTTAATATACTATTAAATTAATAATTATGATATTTATTAGACCGCTAATTATAAGTCTAAGAATTGCAAAATTAGTTAGTATTATTAGTTACGAAATTATTAACTACGTTATAATTAAATCAATTAATAATGTATATAAAATACCTACACATAGATTAGAATTAATTAAAGCACTAGCACAAAGGTTAGAATATGAAAATATTGTATACGTTAAATTGTTTCAAGCGCTATGTTTAAACAAAGATTTATTATATTCTGATGAGCAGGATTTTTTAATAAAATATACCGATAATGTTCCTTATAGTATTAGTGATATTAATTATGATTTACTCAATAAATTACAACACGAATATTGCATAACATTAAATAATGCTATTCCTATAAATAGCGGAATAGTAGGATTAATATTTGACGCACGTGATTGCTCTAATAATAAAGTGATTGTTAAAATGTTAAAACAAAACATTTTGAATAAATTTTCAAATGTATTTGATGAGCTGTTATATGTATCGTATATATGCAAATATATTCCATATATAAAATATCTCAAAATAACAAAGTTACTTTTGGACAACAGAGAGATTTTATTAAATCAAATGAATTTTCTTAGAGAGGTCGAGTCGCTAGAACTGTTCACCAAAAAATATAAAAACAATAAAGAATACAGGTTTCCAAAAGTTTATAAAAAGATTACCGAAAAATATCCCGAATTAATGGTTATGGAAAATATAAATGGACTAAAATTGAAAGATATTGCAACTATGGATCCATCAATAAAAGAAGAATTCGCATATTTATTAAACAAATTTAATATATTAGGCATTTTATACCATTCGGTTATTCACTGTGATCTGCATTGTGGCAATGTTTTCTTTTACATAAATGATGTATGCGACGTTTCAAACAATGAAACAGAAACAAGTCCAAAGTATATGTTAGGTTTAATAGATTTTGGGCTATGCACGTTTCCAACTAAGGAAAGTCAAAACGCCTATTACATTTTTTTTAACAATATGTTTTATAACAATGACTATAGCTCTATTGAATATTTAATAAATACTTTTATAGAAGAAAAAGAATTATTTAACACTTATAATAATAACATAAAACAAGTATTATGCAATGAAACTATTAATTGTTTGGACTTGTATGCAAGTCATAGTATATCAAATCAAGCATTAGTAAATAAACTGGGCACATTATTTTACAACTATGATTTGAATTTTACGCGTGAATTTAACAGAGTTATATTAAGCTTACATACAACATACAGTTTTATAACGCTATTATCAAGTAACGTTAATGAATGTGTTGAAAAAGTTATAAAAGAACTGAATTATTTTAATGAACTAATAAACATTTGAAACTTTGCTGGTGGGGGGCTAAGGGCATATAAAAGTGCTGAAATCCCCATTTTTAAAAACCTTATGATATATGGTCTTGTATCTTTATAGTAATTATTATGTGCTTTTTTTTACAAAAATAAATTTCACGATTTTTTTGGAAAATGGACATTTATAAATGTCCAATTTTGAATACCCTAACCCTTTATAGAAAAAATAGAAAATTTGCATTTTGAAAATAAAACCAGACGTTAAAGGTGCAAATCCTAAATTTTTAACAGCAAAAAACGCCTTACCATAATTTTTTTGCGCCTTTTCTAAAAAAAAGGTTGTTGACATTTGTTGACAAAATTGTCCGGAATTATCCGCAAAAATCCGGTTTTTTTTGGCATCATATATGCTCTCAAAAAATTAAATAAAAAGCGTAAAAAGTGAGAAAAAGCGCGCAAAATCTTCTAATTTAATGAAGAATTATGCTAAAATGTGATATATTGCATATTTTCTTCATTAAACCGTTGACATAAATTTTACATTTGTTTACAAAAAATCCGGAAAAATCCGAAAAACAAAAAAAATATGTATTAAATATATATTTATTTATAACTTATTGACAAATGTTGACAAAAAACTCCGCAAAAATCCGCTCAGAATTTGTATGTATAAATTGTAACTATGCTACGTGTGACAAAAAAGATTATAACAAACATATTGCTACAGCAAAACATAAAAATAATACAAACGTTGACACAGTGTTGACAAATATAGGAAAAAAATCCGAAACTATAATTGAATTCATATGTAGTTGTGATAAAAAGTATAAGAGCAGGCAAGGCTTATATGCTCATAAAAAAAAATGTAAAGTGTTGCAAAATGGCGCAATAGTTGATAGTTCAAATAGTCAAATAACTTTGGCAAATGAATTAACCAATGATTTAATAATTAAGTTATTGAACGACAATAAAGAAATGAGAGAAATAATAATAAAGCAACAAGATCAAATTAGCGAATTATTACCAAAAATTGGAAATAATTTTATAACAAATAACAATAATAATAACAAATTTAATATTCAGGTTTTTCTAAATGAGAGATGTAAAGACGCTATAAATATGAGCGATTTTATAAAATCTATTCAAGTTAGCTTGCAACAGCTAGATTATACGAAGCAAAACGGGCTAGTTAATGGACTAAGTAATGTAATAATTGAAAATATGAGTAAATTAGGATTATATCAGCGACCGATACATTGTACTGACTTAAAACGAGAGTCGCTATATATTAAAGACGATGACAATTGGGAAAAGGATATTAATAAAGAAAAAATCAGAAAAGCAATAAAAGATGTATCAACAAAGCAATTTTGCGCATTAAGTAAATGGACAAAAGAAAATCCAGATTTTCAAAATAATGAATATAAACAAAATTATTATACGCACACTTTAGTAGCAATAGCAAACTGCAAGGATAACAATGAAGAGAAAATAATTAAAAAACTATGCAATAATAGCTATATAAAAGAAGAATGATTTAATAGTCATTTAAAATTGAGATTAAATTTTTTTATTATTTAAGTAATAAAAAAATGGATTTAAATGTCACAATAATCAAGATACAAGCATGGTTTAGAGGAACTAGCTTTAGATTAAAACGCTTACCTCTAATTATGTATAAAATTCAAAATTATTTAAAGCTACAAGCGTTTCAATTTTCAAGTCAAAATGAAGACGGTAGAATAAATAGTTGTTTAGATGAGGTTGAAGTAATCAAAATACTTTATGAAAAGTTTGGTGCAAGAATTAAGATACCTGAAAAGAGAAGACATTGGTATGACATTTTAGCATATGATTATATGTATGGATGGATTCCAATCAATATAAAAACAACAACAACATTAACAAACGACAATACAGGTAATTTAGCAATGTGTGTATATGCTTATACAAATGAAGTATTGGATATTCATAGTAATAAATCTTATGACAATGGCAAAATGAGTAACATACTTGTCAATAAATTAAAAAATAAAGAATATAACTTTATTAGTAAAAAAGATTATTATTTCATAGTATTAAATAAAACAGATTCAAGTATTATAATTGTTAATAGTATAAAAGGATTGACACTATTAACACCAAATATAAATAATTTGCCATTTCAAGTTTGTTGGAATAACAATAGGATCTATAAATATGAAAACATAGTAAAAAAAATAACACAGTTCATTGATTGCTTGCAAAAACCTAAACCTAGTTGGAAGGAAACATTTATGTCAAACATAAGAACTTTAAAATTATAAATAGTCATTTGGAATATATGAATTGCATATTTGTCTATGGCCTATTTTAAATCTTCCAGAAAACATAAAATTAGCTTTGAAAGTATTACTATTTATATATGCTACAATCTTATTTAAATCGCACATTTTTTTCGGTTTAAGCATTATTAATCCACCGCCAAAATAACTAACTTTACCTAAAAATGAGACGTCAGATTTTCGCGTTAAATTGTAAATGTAAATACAATCTTTACCGTTATTACTATTTATAGCATCAATATTTCTTGGTGCTCCCCATTCAAACCAGTTCTTTTCAGTAAATTTTCGTATTCCTCGCGTAATAAGCTCATTTTTGTGCTGTAATAAATATTCATTAATTTTTACATTTTCACAGGGATAATTTTCAATATAAATATATTTTTCAACTTTATTATGTCCATTTAATAGTTCAATATTGCCGAGTTCTTCATTTTTATAAACATCTTCTTTTCCACTAACAAGACCAACATAAATATCGAAATAGTCTTGAAACAAAACACTATTACTATTTACTTTTTCATCAAAAGTAATTAATCCGTTGCTGTTTGTAATATATAATAGCTTATCATTATATAACACTTTTTTCTCAATTGAACTATTTTTGCAATATCTAAATATAATAACATCAATAGACGCATTTGCAAACATTTTTTCATTATGTGGGTGAAAAATATGAGTAAATGTTCCTTGTGTCATCATGCTATTTAATAATTTTGAAGCACTTGTTAATTTTAGAAAATCAGACGGAACAATAAATATTAACTCACCATTAATGTCAAGTAAATTATAACATTTTTCTGTAAAATCAATATATAAATTCCCCTTTTTAGTTCTAACATAAGGAGGATTTCCTATTATTGTTTTGTATGTTTTTGTTATATGTTGTGTCATAAAATCTCCATAAATAACATTAGTTTTTTCTATATTATCTAACAAGTGGATATTATTATCTATTTCATACATATCAAATGTTATATTAGGTAGCCTAATATTAATAAATGTTATTAAGTCTCCGCGACCAATTGAGGGTTCTAATATATTAGAAGGACTATTTAATATAAATTCAAACACTTTTTCTTTAAGTTCAATATGTGTTGTATAATATTGTCCTAAATCGTGTTTTGCTGTCATATTATATTATATTATATTAATTAATATAATATAGTAATTTTTGTAATAAAAATTCAATTTTTAAATATATAAGCTATTAATTAGCTATTGCATTATCACTAGTAACACTAATAATATTGATTTCTTTATTACTATTAATAGTAACTACATTAGCTAATTGTTTTTTCTTATAATAGTCACTAATACAAGAACAAATTTTATAATAACTAACAAAAGAAATAGAAAACATTGTAACACAGCTATTGAATATCATTAAACTATTATTATCTTCAATACTATACAATACCCAACAAAAACTATGAAGATTACCTAAAAACAAGTAATATGGGTCAAAGTCTTTTACCGATTTTGTTTTATATGTTTTTATAATTTGAGGTAAATGATAAATCACATTAATAACATTACATACAACAAGAATATTATTTTTATACGTGTATGCCACACTCATATATAACGTCTAATAAGCATATTTAGATAACTTTAAATAATTTGTGTATATTAATACAATATACAATATACAATAAAAATTGATACTATATAAATATTATGTTATATACTAATTATTAATAATATGGCAAAAGCAAAGGCACATGCGCAAGCACAAGCACAAGCACAAGATCCAAAAATATTTATATTAGTGGATACGAGTTATTGGATCTTTTATAGATATTTTGCTATTGTACAGTGGTGGGGGCACTCAAATCCAGAAACACCCTTAAATAATCCATACGAAAATGAAGAGTTTGTAGAAAAGTTTATGAAAACATTTAGTGAAACGTTAGCAGGGTTTAAAAAGAAGCAAAAAATACATAAAAAAACAGCGACAATAATTGCGGCTCGCGATTGTCCTCGCAAAGACATTTGGAGAAATACACTATATCCGGACTACAAAGGCACACGTGATAAAGGCGACGAATTTGGCGGAGGCTCGTTTTTCAAGCATATTTATCAAGATGCTAATAAGCTTTTATATGAGGCCGGTGTAAATAGCGTACTCCAGTTTCCTAATTTGGAAGCCGATGATATTATTGCACTTACTAAAAACTATATTCGCAATAAATATGCGGATGCTAAAATATACATAATTGCAAATGATCACGATTATTTGCAACTTTTAGATGAGAACACCGAAATTGTGAATTTTCAAAACAAATATTTGAAAGAAGGCAGCAAAGTGTTTAGCGAACCGCAAAAAAATTTGTTTTATAAAATTGTATTAGGTGATAAATCCGACAATATTAATCCCATTTTTAAAAAATGCGGTCCAAAGACGTGTGAGAAATATTATGAAAACAATGAATTGTTTTTAGAAGCTCTAAAAAAGGAAAACGCTTATGAAAAATATGAGCTAAATAAAAAATTAGTGGATTTTAGAGAATTGCCTGGCGAACTTGTGGAAAAGTTCTTGGGGGAGAATGCCGAATTCTTAGCCAAATTATAGTTTTGTGACTTGTCTTTAAGTTGTTTTTTTAATCTTATTGTCGCCCAATAACATTTTTTTATGTATAATAATATTATTAATAATATAACATATAATAT
>Ga0208053_1000294_pt1 | contig 12112 bp, 11 predicted proteins | sample LakMenEpi20May10_FD_150719 | JGI IMG/M metagenome (GOLD analysis project Ga0208053, IMG submission 150719) | Freshwater microbial communities from Lake Mendota, WI - 20MAY2010 deep hole epilimnion (SPAdes) | ecosystem: Environmental > Aquatic > Freshwater > Lake > Epilimnion/Euphotic zone ... | reverse complement strand
ACTCCAGCCGTTGCTACATTGATGTGATTTTTTATATTTACTAAGTAAAAAATAGTAAATATAAATTGTGGAGACCAGGGGAATCGAACCCCTAACCCCCGCCTTGCAAAGGCGGTGCTCTACCAATTGAGCTAGGTCCCCGTGTTTGCGGGGGGTGGGCCTATGTGGACTTGAACCACAGACCTCTTCCTTATCAGGGAAGCGCTCTAACCAAGCTGAGCTATAGGCCCATATTGCTGGTGAAGGCTACCTGAGGAAGTACTGCTAAACCAAAAGTGCTTTTTGATACCTCGCCATTCTTCCGATTCTGCGCTTAATCAAGATCATCAACTAAGCGAGTAACAGATACTACTGAGATTCCCTGATCTAGGTTAACCAGCCTAACGCCCAAGGTGTCTCGGCCAGTCTCTCGAATTTGTGTCAAAGGTGTTCGCATCACCGTGCCAGCTGATGAGATCGCCAGGATTTCATCACTTTCTTGAACAATCATTGCGCCAACTAGGACGCCCCTAGAGTCCTCATCAATCTTGGCAGCTTTAACCCCGATACCACCTCGTCCTTGAGTTCGATACTCCTCAAGTTTGGTTCGCTTGGCATATCCACCATCAGTTGCTGTGAAAACATAATTTTTATTGTCACTGCTAATTGCAGCCATTGCTAAAAGGTTGTCACCTTTTCTAAATTTCATTCCGATCACACCAGTTGCTCCTCGTCCCATTGGACGCAAGCTCTCATCATTTGCTGAAAACCTTAATGACATTCCCATTTTAGAAACTAATAACAACTCCTCTTTTTCACTTACTAAAGTTGCTGAAACTACCTCATCATTTGGTTTTAATGAGACTGCAATTAATCCACCACTTCTTGGTGAGTCATACTCAACTAAAGGTGTCTTCTTAACAATTCCGGCCTTGGTAGCAATTACTAAATAAGGTTGAGTTAAGTAATCAGCAATTGCAATAACTTGCGCAATTGATTCATCTGGTTTAAATGCAAGTAGATTTGCAACATGTTGACCTCTAGCATCTCGTCCTGCATCTGGTAACTCATGCACCTTGGCGCGATATACCCGGCCCTTATTGGTAAAGAACAACAACCAGTTGTGGGTGCTGGCGGTAAAGAAATGTTCAACAACATCATCTGTTTTTAACGCTGCACCTTTCACACCTTTTCCACCACGTTTTTGAGCGCGGTAGGCATCTGCTTTAGTCCGTTTTGAGTATCCACCCTTTGTAATTGTTACAACCACATCTTGATCTGGAATTAAATCTTCAACAGATAGATCAGTATCACCTGCAATTATTTGAGTTCGGCGCTCATTTCCATATTTAACACCCACCTCAGATAGCTCAGTTTTAATTATTTCTCGCTGCTTTTCTGGGCTGGCCAAGATTATGTTTAGCTCCTTAATATCTTTCATTAATTCATCATGCTCATCAATAATTTTTTGACGCTCAAGGGCCGCAATTCTTCTAAGCTGCATATCCAAAATTGCATTGGCTTGAAGCTCGTCAACCTCAAGCAGCTTCATTAAGCCAGTTCTAGCCTCTTCTGGGGTTTTGCTAGCTCTAATTAAAGCAATTACGGCATCCAATGCATCTAGTGCTTTTAAATAACCTTTTAATATGTGAGCTCTTTTTTCTCGCTCAGTTAATCGGTACTTGCTTCGGCGAACAATTACTTCAACTTGGTGTTCGATGTAGTAACGAATGAACTCATCTAATCTAAGAGTTCTTGGCACCCCATCTACTAACGCCAACATGTTGGCACCAAAAGAATCTTGAAGTTGTGTGTGTTTATAAAGGTTATTCAATACCACCTTTGCAACCGCATCATTTCGCAACACAATTACTAATCGTTGACCTAAACGCTCATTGCCTTCATCTCTAACATCTGCAATTCCTTTAATCCTGCCATCTTTAACAAGTTCGGCAATTTTTAGCGCTAAGTTATCTGGGTTAACTTGGTATGGAAGTTCTGTAACCACCAAACAGGTTCGCTTGTTTATCTCTTCCACCTCGACAACTGCCCGCATAATTATCGAACCGCGGCCAGTTTTGTAAGCATCTTCAATTCCACCTCTGCCAACAATTAAAGCTTTGGTTGGAAAATCTGGACCTTTAACAATTGTCATTAACCTTGCTAGCAACTCATCAGATTTCATATCTGGGTTTTCTAATGCAAAACAGGTTGCTTCGATAACCTCAGTTAAGTTATGGGGAGGAATATTTGTTGCCATACCAACTGCAATACCTGCTGAACCATTTACCAATAAGTTTGGAAAGCGAGAGGGTAGGACTGTTGGCTCTTGTGATCTGCCGTCGTAATTTGGAATGAAATCAACAGTTTCCTCATCAATATCTCGCATCATCTCCATAGCAAGGGGTGCAAGACGGGCTTCGGTGTAACGCATTGCAGCTGCTGGATCATTTCCAGGGGAGCCAAAGTTTCCGTTTCCGTCAATTAATGGATAACGAAGTGACCAGAATTGTGCCAAGCGAACTACTGCGTCATAAATAGCGGTGTCACCGTGTGGGTGGTAATTACCCATTACATCTCCAACGATTCTGGAGGATTTGTAATAACCTTTATCTGGTCGATAACCAGCGTCATACATTGCATATAAAACTCTGCGGTGTACTGGCTTTAATCCATCTCTAATATCTGGCAAAGCTCTTCCAACAATTACGCTCATTGCATAATCAAGATAAGACCTAGCCATCTCAACTTGTAGATCTACAGATTCTTGTCGATCCCGACCGTGCTCACCTTGATGATCTATAAAAGTTTTATCCATAATATTTAGATATCCAAAAATCTAACATCTTTAGCATTTCGCTGAATAAATGATCTGCGCAACTCAACATCTTCACCCATTAACACAGAGAACAAATCATCAGCGGCTGCTGCATCTTCAAGAGTTACCTTAATTAAAACTCGAGTTGCCGGATCCATCGTGGTATCCCAAAGCTCTTTGGCCGGCATCTCACCTAGACCTTTAAAGCGTTGAATACCATCATCTTTTGGTAGACGCTTGCCATTATCTAATCCCATTTGAATAAAGCCATCTCGCTCTTTATCACTAAATGCATACTGCACAGCTTCTTTGCCGCCCCACTTAAGTTTATAAAGTGGTGGTTGCGCTAAATACACAAAACCATTTTCAATTAATGGCTTCATAAATCTAAATAGCAAAGTTAATAACAAGGTTCTAATGTGTTGACCATCAACATCGGCATCTGCCATCAAAATAATTTTGTGGTATCTAAGTTTTGCTAAATCAAAATCATCATGAATGCCGGTACCGAGTGCGGTAATTAACGCCTGCACCTCATTGTTTTGTAGCACTCGATCAATTCGAGCTTTTTCAACATTTAATATTTTTCCGCGGATAGGTAGTACTGCTTGATACCTAGAATCACGCCCGCCTTTTGTTGAACCACCAGCAGAGTCTCCTTCAACAATATACAGCTCGCACTTTTCAGGTTCAGTCCATTGGCAATCAGCTAACTTTCCTGGCATGCCACGGCCTTCAAGTAAACCTTTGCGATTACGGGATAAATCACGTGCTTTACGAGCGGCTACACGAGCGGCTGCTGCATCAATAGATTTTCTAACAATATCTTTTCCTTCACTCGGATTTTTTTCAAACCAAGATGTTAGGTGGTCATTCATCGCCTTTTGAGTAAAGGATTTAGCCTCAGTATTTCCTAATTTTGTTTTAGTTTGTCCTTCAAATTGAGGTTCACCAATTTTTATCGAAACAATTGCAGTTAAACCTTCACGGACATCATCTCCTGTTAAGCGATCCTCTTTCTTTCTGATAAATCCCCACTCTTCACCAAACTTATTAACAATAGAAGTTAGCGAGGTTCTAAAACCCTCTTCATGTGTTCCACCCTCTTGGGTGTTAATCGTGTTTGCAAAGGTGTAAACAGATTCTGAAAAACCAGTGTTCCACTGCATTGCCACCTCAAGTGACATTTTGTGTTTAGCTTCTTCAGTTGCAAAAGAGATAATTGATTTATGGGTGGCACCTTTTGACATATTTAAATGTTTTACGAAATCAATAATTCCATCTGAGTACTCATATCTAACATTTAATGGATTTCCCTTTTCATCCACATGTCCTGCTCGCTCATCAGTTAAAGTTAAGATCAATCCTTTATTTAGAAATGCCATTTCCCGAAAACGAGTTGATAGGGTTTCAAATGAAAAATCTGTAGTTTCAAAAATCTCTTTAGATGGCCAGAAGATTACTGTGGTGCCGGAGTCCTCTGTCGCACTTCCTTTTTTAACTGGCGCAGTTGGTACACCTAGTTTGTAGCTTTGGTTCCAGTTAAATCCATCTCGTTTGACCTCAACGCTTAAATCTGTACTTAACGCATTTACAACTGAGATACCAACACCATGTAGACCGCCAGAGACTGAGTAGCCACCATCGCCAAATTTTCCACCGGCGTGTAGAACTGTTAACACAACCTCTAGCGCTGGCTTTTTTTCAACTGGATGAATATCAACTGGAATTCCGCGACCGTTATCAATTACTTTTACCGATCCATCTTTTTGCAAAACAATATTTATCTCAGTGCAATAACCAGCCAGAGCCTCATCAACTGAGTTATCAACAACTTCATAAACTAGGTGGTGTAATCCGCGCTCACCAGTTGAACCGATATACATTCCAGGGCGTTTACGAACAGCATCTAATCCTTCAAGGACGGTGATATTTGATGCGTCATAACCTTTGTGCTCTTTTTTGGATTGAGCTTGAGATTGAGTATTTTTTGTCGCCACCACAAACCCCCAAACTCTCTTAAAATTGATTCTGGCCGTTTTTTGACCGGCGCACTAGATAATCTTATCGGCAGATCAGCTTTTGAATTACCCAAATTAAGGTTTTAGGGGATAAATGCGCCAGTTTCAGCGAAGTTTTGTGGGTGGCTACTAGCCGTAGGTATCTCTAGGCCCTCTAGCGCCTCGAATTGATCGAAGCCCGCGCTTCCAACTTGGGGCGTGAGGTCCAATCACATTTAAGGATTCAACTAGTGCGCCAGGGGATGAGTTTGAAATTGTTTTTAATAAATCATCCTGCATTAATCTCATTTGTGTTGCCCATGCAGATGATGAGGATTGAATTGTTAATCTGCCATCAACTAATGAGATTGGTGTGGTGTGTTGGGCAATCTCATCTCCAACAATCTCATTCCAATTACTAAATAGATTTCCCTCTGCAACACCTTTACCCCAATTGCGGCCCGCAATTACCTCAGATAAAACTGATTCCAAAGATTGTGGGTCGGTATTTTTCACCCGTTCAACATTGGCCTGCCCACCAGCTCTTAATTTTCGATAACCAGATCGATAAAACTTATATAACTCCTTTGCTAAATCACGCGTCATACTTTGGTTACCGTTCCACTTTTAACTAAATACTTTGTGCCGGTTAATGATTTTGGTAGATCATTTTCAACTGCGACAGTAATTAAGGTTTGTTCTGCACTTTCGGCAATTTGCGCAAGTTTTTCTCTGCGCTCTTCATCTAACTCAGAAAAAACATCATCTAAAATCAATATAGGTGATAGGCCATCTGATTTCAATAAATTATATGTTGCAAGTTTTAATGAAAGTGCAATCGACCAGGATTCACCATGGCTTGCATATCCTTTAACTAAATGATCTCCCAATATTAAAGTTAAGTCATCGCGATGTGGACCAGTTAGTGTTAAACCCCGCTCTAACTCAGCTCCTCGGTTTGAGATTAACTTCTCCATTATTTTATTTGTGTTCTCGCTTGCATTCTCAGTTGGATTTTCAATGCTTGATTTATAAATAATCTCAGCCGGCTTACTATCTGATATATCTTTATAAACATTATTAAATATAGGTTTTAGCTCACTTAAGGCGGCAATTCTTAATGCTATTAATTGACCGCCAAAATCTGCAACCTGGCTATCCCAGGCTGATAATGAATCGGGGTTGGCTCTGGTTTTTAGTAAAGAGTTTCGTTGTTTCACCGCTCGGTCATAATCGGTAATAACTCCTGCCACCCGCGGGGATCTTAAAGTTAGTAATTGATCAATAAACCGGCGGCGCTCACTTGGATCTCCTCGAACAATATCTAGATCCTCTGGTGAGAAGTAAATGCTTTGCACAATTCCAAAGATCTCTTTTTGGCTGCGTACTGGGTTTTGATTTATCTTGGCACGGTTTGCCTTCTCGCTATTTATTTCAAGTTCAACCAATATCTCCCGCTCTGGGTATTTAACTTTGGCGCGGATATAAGCGCTGGTGTTTCCTAATTTAACCAATGGGGTGTTAGAGCTTGCTCTATGTGAGCTTAAAAAGGTTAGATAAAGAATGCTTTCAGCAATATTTGTCTTACCCTCACCATTTTTGCCAACAAAGATAGATATCCCATTAGTTAAAGGTAGATCTAGGTTTGTGTAGGAGCGGTAATTTGTAAGGTTTAGGTTGGTGATTAACACTAATTTTAATTTTTACTAGTTATGAGGAGTAGCGCATTGGCATTAATAGATATTTATAATTTGTAATCGGAGCACTTGTTGGCTCGGTTTGTCCAGTTAATACCGCAGGCTTATTTGCACCAGTAAAGGCGATGTGAACAAAGGCGGTGTTGATTGCATTTAATCCATCTGTTAAAAAGGTTGGGTTAAAGGCAATATTAATTTCTTCACCTTTGTAGTTAATATCAAGTTTTTCACTAGCTTGTGCTTCATCCCCTGTACCAGCCTCTAAAACCAATGAATTGTTTGAAAAATTAAGCCGTAGTGGAACAGTCTTGTCTGTTACTAATGCAACTCGTCTTACTGAATCTAAAAATGGGGCAACCTCAATAATTGCCTCCGCCGTTGATTCACTTGGTAGTAAATGTCTAAATGGTGGGAATGAGCCATCTAAAACTCTTGAGGTCATAGCTTTTCCATCAGAGATAAATCCAACCAATTTTTCATTTGTGTTTGCGGGGGCAAGTGCGATACTAACTTGGGATGTACCAATTAAAGATTTTGCAGCATCAGCTAATGTGCGAGCGCGCAATAGTGATGTGGTTTCAATCGCCGCATCCTGTGCACTCCAATTTAACTCTCTAACTGCTAGCCGATATCTATCGGTTGCGGCCAAAGTAATTTGGTTTTTATTTATTTCAACAAAAACACCGGTTAATGTTGGAAGTGAATCATCTTTACCTGCAGCAATTGCAACTTGGTTTACTGCAGTTGCAAATAAATCTGAGTTTAAGCTTCCAGAAGTTTGAGGTAGCTCTGGCAGGGTCGGATACTCTGCAATTGGCAAGGTTGGTAATGTGAATTTGGCACTACCTGCACTTACTAATACCCGGCTGCCTTCTAAGTTAAACGTGATTGGTTTAGCAGGAAGTGAACGGGAGATCTCAGCTAACAATCTTCCTGGAACTAAAACTTTTCCTTTTTGGGAAACTTGGGCCGCAAACTTTGCTTTTGCAGATGTCTCTAAATCAGAGCCAGATAGGGTGATCTCATCCTCTGCATTAATTACAATTCCTAAAAGCGCTGTGGTGATTGGTCGGTTTGAGATCGACTTTGAAACCCAGTTAACAGCGTCAACCAAGGAATCTCTTTCAACTACAAACTTCATCTACTCACCTTTTCTTTATTAATCTGAAAATCTTAACTACTTAAAGTTTTATTAAACAGTTCGCAGCCACTCACCCTTAAATCCTTATATATAGTGGTTAGTAATAACCAGAGGGCAAGCTGTGGGTGGTCAGCAAAACCGCAGGTCAGCACGCATAAACTTACCCCCAAAAGCTGTGGGCGGGGTGTGGGGTATTTGTTTACAACCACCCACCAACCTAGTTATAAACAAGCTTATCCACACTTATCCACACCTTATCCCCAAGTTGGGGGTATTGGTTTGGGGAGAACTTTTCAATATTTAGTTGTTTTAAAACCCTACTTTTTAGATTGCTGCTTAATCCGGTTAGTTAACTCAGTTACCTGGTTATAGATCGAGCGCCGCTCAGCCATCAACTGCCTAATCTTTCGATCAGCGTGCATCACAGTTGTGTGATCTCGTCCACCGAAAGCTTGTCCGATTTTAGGAAGTGATAACTCTGTCATCTCTCGGCACAAGTACATCGCGATCTGACGAGCATTGACCAATACCCGAGAGCGAGATGTGCCACAAAGATCATCAACTGTTAAAGAAAAGTAAGAGGCGGTCTGAGCCATAATGGTTGGCCCAGTAATCTCTGGCCCACCCTCTTCTGGAATTAAATCCTTTAACACAATTTCAGCAAGTGATAGATCAACACCTTGTCGGTTTAGGGATGCAAATGCAGTAACACGAATTAATGCACCCTCTAACTCACGAATATTGGTTGAGATCTTACTTGCGATGTACTCCAAAACATCATCCGGGGCATTTAATTTATCTTGCGCAGCTTTTTTGCGCAGAATTGCAATTCTAGTTTCAAGCTCTGGTGGTTGAATATCAGTAATTAAACCCCACTCAAATCGAGAGCGCAGGCGATCTTCCAAAGTTGTTAATTGTTTTGGCGGGCGATCACTTGAGATAACTATTTGTTTGTTGGCGTTATATAAAGTGTTGAAGGTATGGAAGAACTCTTCCTGAGTTCGCTCTTTGTTTTCCAAGAACTGAATATCATCAACTAACAAAATATCTAGATCGCGGTAGCGCTTTTGGAAAACCGAGGCTTTGTCATCACGAATTGAGTTAATAAAGTCATTTGTAAACTCCTCAGAGGAGACATATCTAACCCGGGTTGAGCCATATAACTCTTTGGCGTAGGCACCAATTGCGTGAAGTAAGTGGGTTTTACCAAGCCCTGAATCACCATAAATAAATAGCGGGTTATAAGCCTTTGCTGGCGCTTCAGCTACGGCAACAGCTGCGGCATGGGCAAAGCGATTGGAGGCACCAATCACAAAGGTTTCAAAAATATATCTTGGGTTTAATTGCGCACTCTCATTATTGTTTAATGAGGTTGAGTTTCGACCAGTACCACCTTTTACCTCTGTGAAATTTTCAACAATACTTGGTTCAACCTCAACCTCCCCTGACTCACTCTTGCCATCACTGGTAACTGTGACTGCAATATTTACCTTCTCGCCTAGTTGGTTGCTTAACTCCTCAGTTAAAATGCTACGAAGCCTGGTCTCTAAAACATCTTTGGTAAATAAATCTGGAGCTGATAAAAGTAGATTTGATCCATCCTCACCTGGAAGTAATCCAAGGGGTTTTGTTCTAACTAAAAATGCACTGTATTGCGGAGTTGAAACTGATGAGACCACCTGGTCCCACAGCTTTTGCAGATCTACCTGCGCTACCGTTGCCATCTATCCACCCAAATCCTGGCCAAAAAGCCCTAAAAAGTTACCCACAAAGTTATCCACAGGCTGTGGTCTAAACCTATCCTTTAAACTTCAATTTCTAGCCATAGAGGGGGAAATCTGTGGATAGAGGGCGAAGATAGGTGTAATCGCAACAGATTGCAAGTGGTTATCCACACCAATAAAGCTATGAGGGTGGCATTAGGGCCGGTTTGACCCATCTTGTCCCCAGCCTCTACCCTTACCACCCATACCGCTGTGACCCTTAATCGGGAGAAACAATAATTTTAGGAGAGATTTATGAAGCGCACCTTCCAGCCCAACGTTCGTAAACGGGCTAAAAAACATGGTTTCCGTGCCCGCATGGCCACTCGTGGCGGACGAGGTGTTTTATCAGCTCGTCGCGCTAAAGGCCGAGCCAAAATCTCTGCTTAATTAAAAAACTTTAACTGTGTTACCTAAACCAAACCGGCTACGGGCTGGATCAGATTTTAATCTCATCACAAAAACTGGAGCGCGCTTTTCCTCCCCAAATTTAGTTTTGTATGCAAACCTAGCAAAAACTGAAGACCCAAAGGTTGGTTTCATTGTTAACCGATCAGTTGGTGGCTCAGTCACTCGTCACCTAGTTACTCGAAAATTACGTCACAACTTTGCCAGCCATCTATCAAAGCTGCCAAATAATTTAATGTTGGTGGTTAGAGTTTTAAAATCTCAGACCGATTACACCACAGAGGTTGAGCAGTTAATTGAAAAAGCATTGATTAAGTTTTCTAGCCAAAACAATAAGGCAGATCTATGAAGCAAATTTTAATTGCGCCAATTAAGTTATATCAAAAATATATCTCACCATTATCTGCACCCCGTTGTAAGTACTACCCATCCTGCTCTACCTATACCGAGCTTGCTATTGCTGAGTTTGGTTTAAAAGGGTTATTGATGGGCATTTATAGATTTGTTAGGTGTAACCCCTTCTCCCACGGAGGGGTGGATTACCCATCAAAAAATGCAGCAATTAAGGTTAGAGAGAGGCAAACAATTTAATGAGTGAGATCCTAAACCCCTTATATACCGCAGTTTCTTGGGTACTAATCACCTTCCATGATCTTCTTAACTTTACCAACAACGAAGATCTGCAATGGTCGGTCGGAATTATCGCACTGGTAATTTTAATCAGAATTATTTTGATCCCACTATTTGTTAAACAGATTAAATCTCAAAGAGCTTTAACTGCATTACAACCACATATGAAGGCGATTCAAAAGAAGTATAAAGATGATCGCCAGAAGCAATCTGAAGAGATGATGAAGCTATATAAGGAGCACAAAACAAATCCACTTGCCTCCTGTTTTCCAATCCTGGCGCAAGCTCCTATTTTCTTCGCATTGTTCTGGGTATTAAATGGAATTAGCCAAAACAAACCACATGGATTGTTAAAGGGCGAATATTTAGTTTCAGCTCAAGAAGCTAGTTTTTTTGGCGCCCCACTATCTGACACCTTCCTTGGCGCGGATGTAACCAGCACAAAAATTATTGCGATTGCTTTGATTATTTTTATGTCTGCCACCACCTTCACCACTCAACGACAGTTGATGGTTAAAGGAATGCCTAAGATGGATTCATCAAACAACATGATGCTGCAACAGCAAAAAATTATGTTGTATTTATTCCCAATCATTTTTGCAGTAACTGGTGTTAACTTTCCAATTGGAGTTTTAATTTACTGGTCAACTACAAACCTTTGGACTTGGGGCCAGCAGTACTACGTAATTAAAAGAAACCCAACACCAGGATCTCCTGCATATGAAGAGCTGCAAAAAAAGCGAGCAGCAAAAGGATTACTTGATGAAAAAAGTAATGATCAAGATGGAACCACAATTGTTGAAAACCAACCAGAACAAACTGGTCAACGTAAACAACCAAAGAAAAAGAAGAAGCGCCGTTAGTTAAAACCGACAAATCATTACAAAAACTATCAAATCACTACAAAGTACTTTGGAGGAGTTATGAGCAAGGTTAAGAGTGAAAAGAGCGAAGAGAAGGTAGTTGAAAAGAAGAGCCTGATCGCCCAACTCGAGGAGGAGGGGGATGTAGCAGCTGATTACCTAGAGGGGCTGCTAGATATCGCAGATCTTGACGGGGATATTGATATTGATGTTGAAAATGACCGAGCTGCCCTAGCTATTGCTGGCGGCAAACTTTCCCACCTAGTTGGTGGTCGAGGTGAGGTTTTAGATTCACTTCAGGAGCTAACCCGGCTTGCGGTTCAAACCTCACTTGGCGAGCGCAGCAGATTGATGCTTGATATCGACAACTTTAGAAGTGATAAAAAGGCCGAGCTAGCCGAGTTAGCTAAAGAGACCGCTGAAGAGGTTAAATCAACTGGTGAGGCGATCAAGCTTCGCCCAATGAATGCCTTTGAGCGAAAGGTTGTCCACGACACCATTCAAGAGATTGGCCTAACCAGTGAATCTGAGGGTGAAGACCCAGATCGCTGTGTTGTAGTCCTTCCTGCTTAAGGTTTCACGTGAAACCAACCCCTGAGCTACTCGCCTACTTTGGCGATAATCAGGAGAGGATCCAGGCTTACGCCCTCCTGCTAAAAACCGAGGGGATCGAGCGCGGCCTAATTGGCCCCAAAGAGGGGGATCGGATCTGGCAGCGCCATATTGCCAACTGCATCCCGATCACCACCATTATCAAACCAAACATTCGCCTAGTTGATATTGGCTCAGGGGCTGGTCTTCCTGGGATTGTGA
>Ga0208053_1000288_pt1 | contig 12150 bp, 5 predicted proteins | sample LakMenEpi20May10_FD_150719 | JGI IMG/M metagenome (GOLD analysis project Ga0208053, IMG submission 150719) | Freshwater microbial communities from Lake Mendota, WI - 20MAY2010 deep hole epilimnion (SPAdes) | ecosystem: Environmental > Aquatic > Freshwater > Lake > Epilimnion/Euphotic zone ... | reverse complement strand
ACTAGCACATTTCCATCCACCGAAGCTATCGTGAGATCACCCGTTCCTGTGTGAGAAACACTCTGCGAGTTACCCGATAGTGTCAATGTACCAGACATATCAAGTGTGGACACACTCGATACAGCCCCGGCATTGAAGACTACAGAGTCTACAACAACATTGCTTCCGGAAGATATAACGAGATCTCCAGAACCTCCGGTATGCGAAATAGATTGATTAGCATTGTCTGATAAGATTATTCCTCCAGCTGTAACAGTAAAAGAACCAGACGATACCGTCAGGGCCCCCGTCGAAACTGTTCCGGTAAATGTCTTATTCCCGTCTAGGCTAGAGGCAAGAGTAGCAACACCAGTATTAGTAATAGTCATATCTCCGGATAAAGTTCTTCCATAGGCTAGATTGTTTCCATCTCCAATGTATATTAGACCATCATCTAGAGAAAGATTTGGAGCAGAGGAGAAATTACTGAATACGATAGAACTTCCGAAAGGAACATCCCCATCTGTTGTGCATACAAATCCCTTATCGTGATTAACTGTGCCTTCTGTGCACCAAACAGCCGAACCAGATGCCTTTACGCTTGTAGCGGCATCTGCTGGTCGTATCCAAGTACTGGAAGTAACTTGCCATATACCATTTTGAGTAGTAGTTGTCTGATCCTTGATCAAAACTCTATCATCAACTAGAAGAGTGTACCCATCAATTTCACTGACAGTGTCTAAACCATCTGTAGGTGGCCAAGGAGACACGTTTACAGTCGATGTTGCTCTGACACTGTTCTTCCAAGATACACCAGCTATAGCGACGCTGTCTACATACGCCTTGCTTGTAGCGTCATCTGTGTACAGAGGTAAACTCAATCCTCCTACACGAGTAACTCCAGTCATCACAGACCCAGTTATATCTACAATTCCATTGTTGATAGAGTTTGTTACAGATAGATCCCCAATTGTAACCGTTCCAGGCATAGAAACAGTCAAGTCTCCATTTGCTACAATGATATCAGAATTAGAGCTATCGGTAACCTTGAAAGACGTCGCATCCGTAGAAGTTCCGAGTTTGAAAACAGTAGAATAATTTACACTTGTATTGTCGAACACTAAATTGCCAGTGGTGGAGGTAACTGTTGAGTTAGACCCATCGTGTACAATAGTGAAGTCGTTGTCAGTACCTACTACGAGGGCCTTATTATCAGTTACCTTGAAATTTGTTCCATCCCATGTAAGGTTGCCTGTTCCTGTCATGGTTCCATTGCTATTAAAAAGTAATTCGGTGTTACTTGTATTCGCAACTGGAGAGCTCCAAGACAAAGTCCCACTTGCATCTGTTGTGAGAACGGTATTGAGTGTACCTACTCCAGAAGGAAGGGTCATTGTGTAAGACACAACAGGGCTAACTCCAGCTGGATTGGGTAGCTGAATACTGATTATATTATCGTTAGAATCTTTGATAGATAAACCAGCTCCAGCAACAGTCAACGAACCGGTTGACACGCTTCCAGGCATGGCAACTGACGAGTCACCGTAAACTGTCACCATAGAAACATCCGAGCTATCGGTGACCTTGAAGCTTGTAGCATTTGTATCCGTTCCAGTCTTGAATACGCTCGAACCAGTGGCATTTGTATTGCTAAATACTAAATCACCAGTTGTGGAAGTAAGTGTCGAGTTTGATCCGTCATGAACAAGTGTGAGATCATCCCCCGAACCTAAGGATAAGGTTTTATTATCAGTTAGTCCAAGTTTGCTTCCATTCCATGTGAAATCGGACGAAGCTGCTAGGGCACCTCCGCTGTTATACTGTATCTGATCACTCGAACCAGCTGCATTGTTTCCTAGAGAATTCACCGAGGACCACGAGGTCACACCCGAAGAATTTGTTGTCAGAACGGTATTGGCTGCACCTACTGAAGGTGGTAGGGTCAGGGTGTATCCAGTTACAGCAGCACTTCCGTCACCAGCACGCAGAATGATCTTATCCGTATCCGCACCAGTATCTTCGAGGCTGATGCCTGTTCCGGCTACAGTTAACGAACCTGTCGACACGCTTCCAGGCATGGCAACCGATGAGTCGCCAAATACTGTAAGCATTGGAGAATCAGAACTGTCGGTTACATTGAAAGAAGTTGCGTTCGTTGTTGTTCCAGTTTTGAATATACTCGAACTGGTTAGGTTGGTATTATTGAAAAGTAGATTACCAGTCGTAGATGTAATGACAGAATTTGTACCGTCGTGAACAAGTGTGAGATTATCGCCAGAACCTACGGATAAGTTTTTATTATTCGTTAGTCCGAGTTTGCTTCCATTCCATGTTAAATCATTTGTACCTGTCATTGTTCCGCTCTGATTGAAAAGTAACTGTTGGTTACTTGTATTTGCGACAGGTGATGCCCATGTAGTTACACCGGATGCATTTGTTGTAAGAACTGTATTAACACTTCCAACTGATGAGGGGAGTGTCATTGTATATTCTGTCACAGAAGATGGAACTTTTACAGATAAGTACGAGACTCCCGAATCCTTAAATTTAAGGCTTCCTGTTAATTCAGAAGTTTCTGTTAGGGCATTTGTAGATTTCAAATTAGTTATTCTTGCATTTCCACTTTCTACTAAACCGTTATCCAGAGAGTATAGGGCATTTAGTCCCTCGTTGAAGAATAAGAAATATCCTTTTAGATAATAAAATGGTGGAAATACTGAAGCTGTATCTTCTATAGCTGTTTCCTTACTTGAAAAACTGTAAGCAAATGATGGTGATGTTTTTGTTGTAACATTGAAAACAGCAATAGTTGGTGTTCTCTCTGTATATTGACCATTACCAGTTGAAGTAGATACATATATATAGTTATTAGCAAATGTCATCGACCTGGCATCTCTTAGAGGCGACGTACCACCTGCAGTGTACCATAGATAACTTGAAGCAACACCTGGAGTCGTAACGTTTATCACCATTAAATAATTGTATCGTATATAAACATAGACATAATTTCCAACTACTATAGCAGAAGCGGCACTACTTAGCCCTACACTTGGTCTCACTGAACTTGTTAGAGAACTAGGATTTGAAATATTAACTGCTTCCAATTCCCCTGGAGTAATTGTAATTAGATAACCATTGGCAATACCAGCTCCAACGACAGTACCGGCTTGTGTTGTAAGTGTAAACTTAGATAGATAAACAGGAGCACTTGGTGTTGATATATCAATACTTGTTACTGTCTTTGAACCACCATTGACATTGTCGTAAGATACTGCGTATAAAGTATTTCCATCGACTATTAAATATCTGATGCTACCATATCTAGTAACATCTGGTCCTAATCTAGTGATAGCGGTTCCATTTATCGAACTAGGATTAGTGGCATTGTAAACGCTTATATATTGACCACTCGCACCTGCAACATATACGTAACCATTCTTAACTGCACACGTTGTTAAGTAAACGCCACTGTCTCCTGTTTTGTAATTAATTGAAACCGGACTTGAATACTTTGAAAGATTGGTTGGGTCGCTCACGTTTATTGCTACCAGTGTGGTACCTGATACAAGATACGCTATATTGTTTTCAATCGCCATACCAGTTGTTAAGTGTGTTAAACTGGAAACTGTACTTGCTACATTAAATCCAGTTGTGGCTGATAATTTATTTGAAGTAATATTTTTCAAGATTGCTGTTTCTGAAGAAATTTTTTGGGAATAAGTAGGTCCCAAAACAGTATTTCCAAATACACTTAGGCTGTTTGAAACTTTCATGTTGCACGTATTAGCACTGTTTGTTTGTATGATATTTGTTGTTATATTGTCTATGAATGCCCCACCTATATCAAAAATTCTAATACCAGTAGTGACAAACTCAGCAACATATGCTACATTTCCTTGTATAGCCATTCCTTTCGTGTCAGACATTAAACTATTAGTATAAAATCCTTTCGATACCATAGCAGCAGGGTTCGATATATCTATTCTGTGTATATATCCTCCAGGGTAAGCGTAGTTACCACTAACATACATTATATTTCCAAAAACTTGTACACTATTCCCACCTAGTGGGTATCCTATTGGAAAAGTGGTTAAATTGTGAGTTAATATTTGAATAAGAATAGGAGAAGTTTTATCTCTAATATCTACGCTGACAACAGCAGCAGCAGTAAATATATAAGCAACAGTACCTTCTTCATTTGGTTCTACATTGTATGGACTTTCATTATAAGAAGAAAGTAGAGAAATAGAAGTTGGATTGGTGATGTCATAAATCTTTAAAGCAGTACCAAATTCTGCGACATATAAATAATTTCCTCGCGCTTTTAGATTTCTTACCTGACCAGTGAGGAACGTTTTAGAAACTATGTAAGGGAGAGTGGGGTCTGATATATCGACTATCCAGAAACCGGCATTCCCACCAGTGTTTGAAGCTCCAATATACGCATAGTTTGCTTGTATATCCATATTATAAGCATATGGAAAAGATCCCATAAAACTATTAGAACTCCATACCAATGTTGGAGATTTTGGGTTAGATACATTAAAAATAGAAAAGTAACTGATGCCATTACTACTATAAGATGATAATATGTAAGCATAAATACCATTTACTATTATTCTACCATAATCTGCACTGGCGTATATGTTATTAGTCCAGGTACCACTGTATACCAGTACAATTGATGACGTATTATTTATATCATATATCCGAAAACGTCCATTTTGTGAAATGCAATACAACAGATCATTCTGAACGTCTACGCATATACACTTGTCAGTTGTACCTAATACCGAAAGATAAGGTATAGGTGCATTCGTCACATATTTTAAAGAATGTCCGGTGATTGTGACAGCAGAATCTCCACCAACGTTTACTAGTGTTTTATCTGCCGAGTCGGTGATTTTGAAACTAGTAGCAGAAGTTGCAGTACCAGATTTGAATATTGTCGAACCAGTTGCATTGGTATTTGTAAACAACAAATTACCAGTATTCGACGTCATTACCGTATTTGTTTGGTTGTATACTATATTTGACGCAGTACCATTGGTACCGAACCACAATTTAATATTATCATGGAATTTTGCAGAACCTGGACTACCATCAGAAGCTGTAAATATTTGTTGACCTCCCGCCCCCCTAGGCCATATGAAAAAATTATTCCCCATAGAGTACACATTGTTATTTACATCAATTGAACCTACATACACATCTTTACCAGCCTTTGCTTGTAGAATTATAGCGTATGTACTATCAGATTCTACATATCCAAAGTTGGAATCTCCGCGAAGTTTTACACTTGCATTTGTTGCTCCTACCTGAAAAGCGGTTCCGTTGTATGTCAAACCAGAAGAAGCCGTTAGGGTACCTCCACTGTTATACTGTATCTGATTAGTCGAACCAGCGGCATTGCTTCCTAGAGAATTCACCGAGGACCAAGATGTTACACCCGAAGAATTTGTTGTCAAAACGGTATTTGCTGCACCTACTGAAGGAGGTAGGGTAATCGTGTATCCTGTTACAGCATTCGAGCCATCTCCAGCTCGAAGCACAATTTTACCGCTACCAGCTCCAGTGTCCTCTAGTTTTACACCAGTTCCTGCGAATGTAACTGTATCCGAGAAATACTTGTCTCCACTTAGGTTGGAGCTAAGTGTAGTTACTCCAGTGTTTGTAAGGGTTATATCTCCAGAAATCGATCTGCCTACAGCGAGATCGTCGTCGCCACCAATGTAAACTAACCCGTTATTAAGAGCAAGATTAGGAGCAGACGAGAAATTTGTGAAAGTTATAGCAGACCCGAATGTAACTTGACCATCCGTTGTACATACAAACCCCTTATCGTGATTAACTGTGCCTTCAGTTACCCAAACAGCTGTCCCAGACGCCTTTGCAGAAGTCCCGGCATCACTTGATCTTACCCAAGTTCCAGAAGTCACTTGCCAAATACCATTTTGTGTAGTCGTTGTCTGGTTTTTAATTAGTACTCTGTCTCCTGTAGTAAGAGAAAAACCATCAATAGCAGAAACAGTCACAGTGCCGTCAGTAGGAGGCCACGGAGATAAATTCTGAGTAGAAGCAACTCTGACGGAATTCTTCCAGGAAACTCCGGAAACAGCAATACTGTCGACATATTCTTTGTTTGCAGCCGAATCAGACGTAAGAGGAAAAGTTAAACCCGTTAAAGATGTAACGCCGCTAAGCTGAGACCCGTCAATAACCACGGATCCGTTCGAGAATACTCCATCGCCAGTTACACTGATAAGATCAGTACCGTCGCTATCCTGAACACGGAAACCAGAAGCCGAAGTTTTTGTACCTGTTTTGAAAATGCTAGAACCAGTTTGAGTCGTGTTGTTAAATACCAAATCACCATGAGCCGAAGTTACAAGTGTATCGGTACCATCATTCACGATTGTAAAGTTCTCATTGGTTCCAAGATGTATACCTTTATTGTTTTGTAAGTATAAATTAACATTGTCCCACGTTAACCCGCTTGTACCTTTAACGATCCCTTGATTGTTAAATTGAATCTGTTTATCGTTACCTTTAGCTGGGGGGTTAGTTATATACGTCATTCACTGGTACGTATTATAAAGATATTATTTCCAAAAATAAATCGAATTGTCAATTATTTGATATTATCTAATTCATGTTCAAGAATCGAAATGGACTCTTTGAGAGTTTTTAATTCAGATTCGAAATAACAGGTATCTTGTATCCATTGTACCATTAACGATTTTATGTAATCTTTTTTATTCTTAAAATGATTCCTTACGAGTTCTTCGAACCCAACTGGAGGTTTTCTGATCTGATTTATCATTGCACAAAATATAGTGCTTTGTCTCACATATAAAAGACCCCCGTTAGAGGATGTATATTTATGAGTCTGCGCATCCTTGTTTTTTCGTAAATTTTCGTATCCTGGCTCTAGGAAATATGGCTCACTTTCTCCAAGAATAGCACTTTGAATCGAAATAAGGACTTGCCATATATTTGAAGTTTTCTTAGACCAGTTTTCACTCGTACTTTTTCCCGGCCATGTTCCTAGAATAGAAAGACACACTTTTCCATTTGAATATAAGTTAGGACCAAATCGAACCTTTCCCCCGTTTGTGTTAGTTATCAACATTTTGGGAGGGATCGAAGGATACTCCGGAGGAATATACATGTCAAATTCAAAACACCCAGAATCGTAAGGTGTTTCTGGGGGGCCAAATATGATAACCTTTATAATAAAAGGTCTAGTAGAATCGAATCTTATCGCGATAGTCGAATTAAAATGAACAGGAATGTTGGACTTGATGAATTTTATTTCCTGTGATATTCTTTTAGATCTACACGCCGATGTAGTATTATCAGCAGATATCTCTTTCATATAACAATGGTTTCCATTGGAGAAAATGTCCATTGTACCAAAAACATGTGGGATTATAGAATCTTCATAAATTTTATTCTCCCCCTTTGAATCTAGAGAAAGTATCTTACTTTCCGACAATTCTTCGGATTCATCTGGTTGAAACTCTAAACATTCGAAATTCTCGAAATTCTCCTTCTTTTTTTTATTGTGTTTTTTGTTTAAAACTACAGTTGCAGATGAAGCGCCAATGTTACCCGGTTCAGTTTCAGGTTTTACAACACTTTCAATTGCACTTTCATTTGAAATTGCACTTTCATTTGCATTTGAAATGGTACTTTCATTTGTACTTTCGTTTGCAACAATAATACCTCCTTCACATGCAATCTTATGATGTTGTAAACAGTAACCATTTGTCTTCGCTTTTCTGGAACATTGTTTGTTTTTAAAAGTCAGAGCTTTACATATAGAAGCCATTTTATGTTATTAATTGATAATAGTAATTCTTAAGTTAATTTTTTTTTGTAAAAAAAGAAAGAACTTTAAAAAGGTAAATGTAATGTACAAAGTAAATCTCTTGATACATAAACTTAATTTACCGGTGGAGATAAGAAATCAAATCGCTAAATACGCGATAACTTTACTTGATTGTAAGGTATGTAAGAAAGCTATTGTAAAAGACTCCACGCGATCAGAAAATGTTGGATGGTATATCGGTTCAGATGAAATTTTATGTATTTTGTGTAGTAATGAAAAATATAGTAGAAAACGGATTAAAAATCAAAAAAAAAACTCTTAATAAAAAAACAGTTTAATTTATATAAAAATGGAAGATATCATCAGTGGTATAATCAAATTATCTGTTCAAAAACAGATGAAGAAGAATACACAATTTATTACATATAATTCAGAAATACATTAACAGTCACAGAACAATATTATTTTATGAAAGAGCTCCTATAACAATATATAACGAATCGTTGTATGTCAGATAATAGATGTAACTCAGCTAGGTTGAGTAATCTACAAGAGATTTCTTAGAACAAAAAAAAATTTTGATTTGTTGAATATATCCAAAAAAGTTCTAATTCTAATAAAAATAGAAGTAAAATAATGAATGTTCTTGATATATTATCAAAAATTACTGTCTAGAGGAAAATAATATAAAATTATTCAGATCAGAAACATGGACGACATCATCAGTGGTTTAACCAAGTTGTCATCAAAAACAGATGAAGAAGAATACATACACCTATTGGATGTGATTGAAAGATACAGAACACTAACAATTTCAGAAGAATATTCTTTTATCAGAGAAATTTATTCTCTCATAAAAAGATACAATGAATCATTTATTCGGGATTTGGAAGAACATAACGATTCCTGTATAGCTATAAAGAACTACACAAAAGAATTGTTGGTACTGTTCACAAATAGCACAGATACAAAATATATTTTAAATTTATCAAATCGGCTTTTTAATCTAATTAAACAAGAAGTAGACAATCGATCGAATGAACAGATGCAAGGGGAAAATTCCGAAGGGGGAAGTTCCGAAGGAGAGACTTCTCAGGGTGAATCTTTTAACTGTACATCCGAAGGAGAAAACTCCGAAGGAGAAAATTCCGAAGGAGAAAAATCCGAAGGAGAAAAATCCGAAGGAGAAAAATCCGAAGGAGAAAATGAAGAAATGGAAATGTAACAGTTTACCTCATAATAAAGTGCATGTAATTTACCGTGTTAATTACACGTTCAAAAGAAAAAACTTGTTTTAAAACGTTACCGTTTGAGGGCGGATTTGAAATATAGAAAATGAAAGGATACATCATACGACTATACTCAATTGTGTGGATTTTGTACACACAATTATTTTGCATTTTATAAAAAGTTATATATTTCGAATTTTCAGTATCCGACACTGTTTTTCCATCTGTACATTTAACAATAATCGTTTTTTTTGTTAAGTACACTTCTCCAATAAAAAACAATTTCATTTTATTTTTCTTTTTTTTTGGATTTTTATATTATTTAAGAACCACAACTCATACAAGTTTCATTTTCATTTTGAAAAGATTCTTTTCTGAATTCTTCTTCCAGGTCAGGGGTTAATGTGAACGTTTGAGTGTCTACTGCAGCTTTGCTTCTAATATAATACGAACCAGTCTTGAGTCCTTTCTTCCATCCATGGAAATGTACCTTTGTGAGTATGTCAGCGAATTTTTCAGGGTTTTGTTCATTTATAAAAATATTAAGGCTCTGTGATTGACAAACGAAAGCGCCCCTATCAACAGCCATATCGATAATAGACTTCTGTTTAATTTCATAAGCAGTTTTAAAGATCTCTCTTATCTCAGTTGGAATTTGTTTGATTTCTTGAATAGATCCTCTGTAATGCATAATCCTGTATTTCATCTTTTCATCCCACATATTCATATTATACAACACTTTCATGAGATATTCGTTTACGACCTTAAATTCACCTGCCAGTGTACGGCGAATGTACATGTTCGATGAAATCGGCTCAAATGCCTCGACTGAGTTTAGAATCTGCGCAGTAGATGCTGTTGGCATTAATGCAATTAAAGTTGAATTTCTTACTCCGTATTTTTGAATTTCTCCCATGAGAGATTTCCAGTTGTATCTGTCAGAAGGGATAACGTTCCAAAGATCAAATTGGAATTTTCCAGTTTGTAACGGACTTCCATAGAACTTATTATATGCTCCTGGATAATCCGTATGGACCGATTCGTATTTATTGAATACAAGTTCCTTCATATCCCAAAGATCTTTTCTTTCACGTGAAAGTAACATTGATTTCTCAACAGCAGAATAATACAACGTTTCAAAAATTTCTACATTTATTTTTCTAGCCATCGGACTATCGAAAGGTAACCACATACTCATGAAAACATCAGCAAGTCCTTGAACCCCAATACCGATTGGGCGATAACTCAAATTACTGATCCTAGTTTGTTCAACAGGATAATAATTAATATCGATGATTCGATTTAGATTTTCTACAATTGTGTGAACTGTCGTTCTCATTTTATTATAATCAATAGTTGGTCGTACAAGGTCTAGAAGATTAGAAAACCCACCGATGAGTTCTGTGTCTACAAATATCTGTGGTACAGTTTTCACGTTATACTTAGTAAAAAATAGTTCACGTAGTTCATTGTCATCAAGTGAAATATACTTGTATTTAATATCGTGTTCGACAAACAAAGCAATAGCCATTGAACAATACTTACAATCTTTCTTTCCATATAATCTGATATTTGAATTTTTCATTTTCATAGTGTGTTCACTTGGTACCAAGAAAGAATGAAGACGAACAGATGCTAAATTGCAGCAAGCGTATTGGTTTTTGTCACTGTATAAAGCAATTTCAGCACAAAGATTACTCGATTTAATTGTTCCAATATTCATTTGATTGGATTTCATGTTAAAAGAATCCTTATAACACATGTAAGGCATTCCTGTCTCTATCTGTGTCGTGATTAAAATATTCCAGATTTCTCTTGCCTTGAGTTGTTTCCTATATTTTTTGTCTTTTTCATACGATTCGTAAAGGTCTTTAAACTCCTGACCATATGAATCTGATAACCCGGGACATTCATCTGGGCACATCAGCGACCATACTTCATTCTGTTCGACTCTTTCCATAAACAAGTCAGGAACCCACAAAGCATAAAATAGATCCCTTGCTCTCTCAGCTTCAATTCCTTGATTTCTTTTCGAATATAAAAACTCAACGACATCTGCATGCCACGGCTCGATATACATTGCGAAAGATCCTTTCCTGCGATCCCCTTGATTAATGTATTCAGCTGTATCGTTGTATACTCGTAACATAGGTAAAATTCCATCAGATTTTCCACCAGTTCCACGGACATATGAGTTCCTAGAACGAATATTAGATATATGGACTCCAATCCCACCTGCAACTTTAGATATCATAGCGCAATCATGTATCGTGTTGAAAATATCATGGACACTATCTCCAGTTCCAATAAGGAAACACGATAGCAAATTATTATTAGGTGTTCCAGAATTGAATAACGTTGGAGTGGCATGTGTGAAATATTTCATCGAAAGAAGTTCGTAAGTATTCTGAGCTTTTTCGATATCGTCATCCCAAATACCAAGAGCAACTCTCATCCAAAGAAACTGTGGAGTCTCCACTGATCTAGATCCAATTTTAGAGAAATAAGATCTTTCCAACGTTTTAAAACCAAAGAAGTTAATAAGATAGTCTCTCGAATGATGTATCATTGTGTCGATTTGATGACCATGTGAATTTACGATATCAAACATACGTTTACTTATTTTTGGAGATTGTTTATTATTTTTATCAATATTATTGTAAAGCATTTTCATGGCATCACTGAAAGAGAAATCAGTGGTTTTTTGATGATTGTTAATAGCGATTCTAGACCCGAGTGTACCAAATTCTTGGTTAACTAGGGAAAGATTCATACAAATTCCAATAGAGATTTCATCGAGTTCAATAGTTGTGATACCGTCTTTCATGTTATTGCACACTTTTGTAGCTATAAATACAGGGTCAATAACATTTTGATTTAGATCAGAGTAAAAGCTACATGCTTTCTTAATTCTTTCTGTTACTGCATCCAAGCGACAGTCTTCGTATTCTCCTTTACGGTTTTTTACTCTCATTTCTCACTACATACCAGTATTCTTTTTTTTTAAATCCTTTACTTTACTACCTTTACTTTACTACCTTTACTTTACTACCTTTACTTTACTACCTTTACTTTACTACCTTTACTTTACTACCTTTACTTTACTAC
>Ga0208053_1000287_pt1 | contig 12153 bp, 12 predicted proteins | sample LakMenEpi20May10_FD_150719 | JGI IMG/M metagenome (GOLD analysis project Ga0208053, IMG submission 150719) | Freshwater microbial communities from Lake Mendota, WI - 20MAY2010 deep hole epilimnion (SPAdes) | ecosystem: Environmental > Aquatic > Freshwater > Lake > Epilimnion/Euphotic zone ... | reverse complement strand
CGTCACCTTCGACTGGGCAATTTTTTCCCCAACAACAGCCAGCACTATCGCCTATTACGCAACGGAATGAGAGGGTAAGAACTCGATAATACTACTAATAGTTAACTTTTTTTAACAATTTTATCCATTCATCCCCCACGCAACAATGTGCGCGCGCTTGTGTGTAGTGTTCTGCACACACACACACACACACACACACACACACACACTTTTTGGTTACTTATTATTATTAATGATTGGTATTAATTGTGCATTTGCAGCGGTCTGACGTCTGTGTATCGCAGCAAAGCCGGCGGTCAGGATCTGGAAGACGAGGAAGGCGCCGTCGTCGACGGCGACGACGATGACACAGAAATTAATTATCGAAACAACAGTCACTGGAAACGGGCGGCCGACTGCGGACTCTCCAACTACGTGTCGTACTATGACGCCGCCTCCCTCTATCCCTCGTCGGGTAAGAACAACAACAACAACAACAACAACAACAAAACCCTAAAATAGTCTGGTAACGTTTTCCACCCCCCCAACCCCACCCAACGACCCCTTCCTCCTCACGATAAAGTCCCCCAATGTCCTCCCCTAGCATTGACTCGCGCGGCCTCCTACGCGCGAATCCCTTCCCTCTCCCTCTCCCTCCCCCCCTCCCCCTGCCGGGCGGCGGCGGCGTGGAGAGGAGGAGGAGGAGGGGGGGAGGAGGAGTGGGCTGTTGCAATGTATGTTAGGGGGGGAACACAACAACAACAACAACAACCCCACCCCACCCCATTTCCCCCTATTTTCTAGCGACGATGACGATGATGATGATTTTTTTCTCTCCAGATTTGAGCGACACGCCCGTCGGCACCGGCACCCTCTTTGTTCAGGATCCCCGGGACGACCGCAAATTGGTACGTGAAAATCGGTGTTTCAATTTTCTCGAAAGCGAGGAGGCAGCGGTGGTCCAGTACTTGGCGGCCGGCGGACTCTCTCACTATTCGCCGTCAACTAGCGGGCAAACGCCTAGTCGAATTTGCTCCAGTTTTCACGCCGGACCCGGACAACAAGTTTTTGGCTGCGGTCCCGGTCAACGCTGCGACGTCTTGTTCGCCTTTTTCAACTCTAACAACGACGAGGCCGACGCCAACGACTCTAGTCAGTGCAAGCAACCGGCGGTTCGGCTGGAATTTCACAACTATCACGGCTCCTTCCGCCACTACGAGGGTCACACCGAGAGCTGTCCCCTGGAAACGGTCCCCTACAGACCGACCGACGCGTCGTCATTGTTTGACGGTTTTCGCCGACAACTTGCAGCCGCCTTCTCCATGGTGCGACCGAACAATGTTGTATTTAATTACACCGTCTCTACCACCTGCGACTACGAGCACGGAGGCCAGACATTTCAATCTCTTTGCAGCGGCGGGGAAACAACTTATCAGAGCATTCGGGAGCTAATCTCAACCGAATTGTCCGACGCCATCTGGTCCAAGCATCCGGCGCGGTGGATTACAAAAGCTCGCTTGCTCGACAAAATTGTAGAGGGTAGCGAAACGGGTTTTGTTACAATAATCGGGGGCGAAGAAGATCTCGACGTTGTCAGAGCGCACCTTCCTGCCGGCGAACCGGATGCGGGTGAAAATTTTGGTTTTTGCGTGCAAAACTTTGCGCCTCCGGTGCACCTGCTGTCGGCCCACACTCGTCAACAAATTATCGACTACTTTGGATGGGGAGACGCGTCCGACGACGGGGGAGCCACACAGCTCAAAAAATTTGTCGCCGACTTGCAGGCTCGCACTTTAAACAGCTCGACGTTTCACTCCCAGGAAACCGTATCTACGGCCTATCTAAGGTGGCTGGTGACAGCTCGCGGTTTTCACAACTTTACCATCACGCATTTCTTGCACTACCAATTTGAGGGTTACAACCGCGACTACCTCGAACCGTTACTTCAAAAGCGTCACGAGTACAAGCGCGACGGTAACGTGGTGGGAGCTGAATGCGCCAAGCTGTTGGCCAACGGCGACTTTGGTTACAAAGGATTGGAGGCGTGCAACTACGACGACACTCGTCTCATGACCGACGCCTCGTTTCACGCCAACAGAAAAAAGGCCCTGCTCCACGTTTCTCTCAAGCACGTTTCTCTCATAGGCGTGGTGCGCACCAAGGTCAAGTCGCGTCGCGGCTCCAAATTTGTCAGACGAAAAAAGACGGGTCGTCGCATTCCTCCGGCCGTGGGCAATTTTTTGTTTGACGAGGCTGTTGAATCCGGCGATGAACCCAACTCTGACGGCGACTACGAGATGGAAGAAGAGGAGAATGACCAGCTGGACAATCTGACCCGTTCGGTGGAAGATGAAATTTTTTTAAACAACGATCTCGACGATCGGGGTTTGAGCGAAAGCGAAGGATCTACTGTTGCCGGTTCCGACAGCGGCTCCGACTCTGACTCTGCTAACTCGGATTCGGACGAGCTCGACTTTGACGCGTACGATCCCGACGCGAGAAGTCGCGCCGAAGCTGCAACTCTTTCTAACGATTTAGACGACATGCTAGTCCGCAGCGCCGAACACAACGCTGTCGATGTTGGCAAGCAGCAGCGACGTCGCGTGACCGCCGATCACTCCTATGCTGCTACCACGAGTCGAACGATTGCCGTCGTCAGACAAAAACGTAAGAGGGCCAACGCTGCCAATCGCTTTATAGACAGACAAAAGAGAAATAAGGGCAGTCCGTCGCGGTATAAATTTAACTTTTTGCTGTCCGTGGTCAGGTCGGGGGAGCGCAAACAGATTAAAAATTTTCTGCCCGGCGCCGTGTCGATTTTGAGCAACTCAAAGCGACTCTTTCTCGGACACATTCACGTCATGCTCAAGTGTCTGGATTCGGGACTAGCCGAACTAGCCTACATCGACACTGACTCTGTGCTTTTCAGCACTACCTATCCCGATTTGAACGATTGCATTCGTCCCGAGATGCGAAACGAGTGGAACCGGTCCGGCATCTTGGCCGACGAAAACAGTCCGACCAGCGTTCACGGCAAAATGAAACTTGAGGGAACATTTCGGCTGGGCCATTTTAAGACGCTCAAAATTTATCGACTCTACAATCAAGACGAGGCCGCCGGATTTACCCAAGTCTACACCAGATGCAAGGGCGTCAACCGACGGGTGGCGCTCCGACTTCCGGACTCTGCGTTTGACTGCGAAGATCTGAGTCGCATAGTTGTTCACCGCACAGCCCTCCGTCCCACTCGAACAGGAGAGATGACTATGGCCAACGAGGCCAAGACTTTAGCCCGACCCTTTAATTTAAAACGATACACCACCAACGACGGCATTCATACATTGCCCATTTCGTTTCTTTCAGACCAAGCAAACACTCCCGATTCACCGTCGACCATCGTCGACGCCGCCGATGCAGACGACGAAGACGACGACGACGAATAAAAAATATGGAAAAATTAAAAAAATATTATTTTTCACGTTTGAGTGTCGACGGCGTTTCACTGTCGCCCCGCCAACTCTGGCAGTACGCCAAGAGCAAACACCTAACGAAGACAAGCGACGACTCTGCCGACTTGCCGGCTAGCAAAAAAAACATTGACTTATTTTTAAAGAGTCAGTCACACCGAACGCCGTTTTCGCGAGCAGATCGAGTCAAACATTTTCAAACCGTCGGGGTTCCTCGCGCCGGCATGTACCACATTGACTACGGCGAATTTCACAAAGACTGGTCGGGCAGCAACAAGGGGTTCACCGGATTTTTGGTAGCCGTTGAGAATTTTACCAATCGACTTTTTGTCGAGCCCTGCAAGGGCAAGGGCACGGCCGAATGGCTGCGAGCCATTCAAACTTTTGTAGAACTCACGCGAAACGTGAGCGTCATCTTTAGCGACCGCGACAGCGTGGCCACCAGCACCGCATTCCGTGACGGCATCGCTGCCAAATACAAAATTGAATGGAATTTTTTAAAGAAAGGCAACAAGTCGTATCTGGCCGAGCGATACATCGGTCTGGTTAAATCGCGTCTCAGTCAAACCCTCAACTACAGGGGCGGCAAGAAGTGGATCGATCTGGTGCCGCCATTTGTCGTCGAATACAACAAAGAAAAAATTGACGGCACCAGCTATTCGCGTCAGAGCGTCACGCACGCTAATTTTCTACACTTTATAAGTCAGCTTTTGCGCGTGGACGATCCCGAGCTTGGGTTCAACGGATTTAAGGTGGGACCGTTCGTCACCGAACGCTGGAACAAAAAAATATTTAAATTTAACTTGGGCGATCGAGTGGTGGTGGCTCGCGCCGCCAACTGGAAGGACGGCGATGAAAAATTGGGACAGTTTAAAAAAGTGAGCATGCTGGGAGGTTTTGGTCATAAAAATTATACCATTTCCGGGCGACAGCTCAGATCGACCAAAGCCCGCGATCGTTATGTTGAAGTGTACAGCCTGGCCGAGTTTGGATCGTCGATGCATTTTTACGCCAAGGAATTGAAGCTGGCGGGAGGGGACAACAACAACAACAACAACAACAACAACAACAACAACGTTTAACCTTTTTATGTGTATGTTTATATATAAAAATTATTTTTATTTGTTTTTTTATCTAAGACGACTGCAATGTACAATATATATATATAAATAAAAAACCCCCAAACACACACAATAATTATCAAGAATATCAAACGTGTCGTGGGGATTATTATTATTATTATTATTATTATTGTTCTTCTTCTTTGTTGCATCAAGGAATACACACACTGTGACCATGCTGATTCAAGTGTTGGGTCGGCACGAAGCCGGAGACCGATACGGAACCGTGACTCTTCCGCAAAAAGTTTTACCCGACGGTTATCTAGAGCTAACTCTAATTAACTTTTTTGTCTGCGCCGACGCAACGCACAATCTACACTTTGAACCGCCGGTCCAACAAGCTTATCCGGAACAAGAACCTTACGCCGAATTCATCAATGTCAGGGTGCCTCGACAAGTTAGAATAACCGGAAACAGACGGCGCACAGTCAATTTTCGAAATTTTGAACGACAACAACAACAACAATTTGTGGAAGACGACGGCGACGACACCGTACGTCAGAGATATAAACGATCAATGCCAGACGACGACCAGTTGCTTGTCGTCAAACGTGTTCGACGCGACGTCGAAGGTCTCGATCTTGAAGTTACAAGTTCTTTTTCAAGATCGGAGGTGATTGTTTTTGAAGAGTCGGCAAACTTGGTCGCTAAATCGAGCACCGGCTTTGCAACATTTTTCAACACAAAACTAGCGCCCAAACGAAGAACCGGCTTTCAAACTTTATTTAAAAATAATTTTAGTCTGGGTACTGCGCCCTCTCCCGCCGACCCCCGGTCCGGACGCGTGACCGTCAACATACCGCCGCGAAACAAAATTGGATTTATCGGCAACGCGGCTATCGAATACTTGACGGCTCTCGGATTTGAACCGAACAAACTAATCACCGTCGACGAAATAATCACACGTCACGACGGCACCAACGAAACTCTGCCCGTCAGCTACTTTGTCAACGAAGATTACGCCGAAATGGCGACCGTCGCGGGCACTCGAAACGTCAAATTTTCTACCACTCTAGAGAATAATTTTGCAACGTTTCAACGTATCGACTTCCCCAAAGGAGGTTTAAAAACGATGAGCAATCCAAACGGCGTCGCGGTTAAATTTGAACTGCTTGATCCCGTGGTGAAATTTGGCTGCAGTCTAACCGAACTCGACGTGCCCGACCGCAACAGACAATTTACGGTTGCATTTTTTCAACACATTTTAGAGGACGTAGGAAGCTTGCTTCAATTTAATCCGGACATGCTGAACGTTGCGCCGGGTCGCAGCGGTACTCAACTAGCCTTTACTAAAATTGGAACTCCCGACAAAGACGACGCAGTCAAACTTACAATTCACTTTGACTTGGGAGCCCGGCTAGCTCAAAAATTGGGGTTCGCTATTGATCCCGAACAAACCGACTATTTGTTTGACTGGAGACCTTTGGCGGGCGCTAAGCATACGGCGGTTAGCGAACCTTTAGAAAACGACGATACCGACAATCCGTTATCGCATGACCAGCTAAAAAAGTACGTATCCGACATGCGTATAGCGTTGACGGATTTAAAAGGCGATTTTCCACCTCTGGCCCAATTTCGTCAACGAGCCGTCGATCTGAGAGCTACAAGAGATTATGAAATCGATATGATGCGCCAAAACGAAGAGCAGAGACAAGCCCGACTGGCCGCTGAAGCCGCTGAAGCCGCTCGACGCAATCCACCTCTCCGGGACGTTGTCGAAGAAGAAGAACAGCCTCCACTCGACGTTGTCGTCGCCGACGTCGCAGTAGAACAAGAAGACCAGCCTGTAGTTATTGTCGTCAACGCTGCAGCAGAAGAACAAGAAGTCCAGCCTCCAAACATTGTTGTTGCAGCAGAGGTCGAAGCAGAACCTGCGGCTCAACCTGTCGAAGAACAAGAAGCAATTGAAGAAGCAGCCGCCGGAGGCGATGGCGATGACGACGACGACGAACCCGAAGAAATCTTAGGAGAATTTGAGATCATTCAAATTCCAAATCCCACGCCGCGCAGACCTCGAACCTTTGAAACTTTAAAAAACGCTCCGACGGTTCGACTGCATCCGGCGCCAATTGCGTTTCCCCTCGACTTTACTCTACTCATAAGAGAAGGCGAACCGCTAGACTACATTGCTGACCGCGGTTACGTGTCCATCTTGGGACAGATTTGCAGCAATCCCCCTCACGTCGTATCAAACAAGTGTTTGCTAAAGAATACCGGCCAACGGATTTCGCAATTTAAAATTGAAATTTTAGACTCTCACATGAACAGCTGGAAATTGGAGGAGGTCAACGACGACCGCCAGCGCGCTGCATATTTTAAATTAGATTTTTTTTGTAAACAAATAAAATACTAATAAAAATTAATTCATCTGTTTTTTGGGTGCCTACTTATATATATATATGTATATAGCTGCATTTTTTTCTCTCTCTCCATTTTTTCAGTCGCGCGTCAACCATGCTGCATCTTAGTTTCGAAGACACTCGCCAACGCCAGTCGTCGTCGTCGTCGTCGCTGGCTGCAACAAAAGAAAGCGAAAGGTCGCAATTGCAAAATCGTCCGATCTTTTTGCACTCGGCTGCTGCGGCAGTCAAGGCTGCTGTTTCGAGCGATGACGAAAGCAGTATCGAAAGTAGCGATGGCAGTAGCGCCAGCAACGAAGCCGATAACACAAAAGCCACACCGTCTACAACTGTTGAAGAAAAGAAAAATTCTTTAATTGAACGCGACGTTGGCCTACCCATCTACGAGGACTACATGCCTGCTCCGACAAACCCAACGGAAATTCCCGGCAGCAGCGGGCACCAATTGAACCCTGCTGAAAAAGCTCTTTTGGCTGAATTCATTGACAAACTAGAAAAAAATCAGCAAAAGCGTAACATTCGTCAGGTTAGTAGCAGCGACGACGAAAGCGACGGAAGCGACGAGAGCGACCAATCCGGTCATCAAAGCTCGAGCGAAAACTCTGACGCAAGCAACGACACCGACGACAACGAAGACGACAACGTCGCGCCAAAAAATCAAATTAATAATGATAAAATGAAAAAGACCAAAACAGGTTCGACCGTCAAAAAGTCTAAAAAATCTAAACGCTCCAAGAGCCGAACCTCGAGCGCGTCTTCGGCCGCCCCGTCCAAACAGAAAAAGAGGAAGACTTCCGCGACCAAATCGACAAGCAAAAAATCGTCGTCGACAAAGAAGAAGGCGGCGGCCAAAACTGCGGCCCACAAACGAATTTTAGTAGCGGTGGGAAAATCTCTGACCACTTTGGGAAGTAGAATTTCTTCGCATCTAAGCAAATAAAAAGTGAACAGTTATTGTGACCAACATTGACCACACAAACAATTAACTTTTAAACAAAAAAATGTCTGCGGCCGACACGGGCGAGCCAGCTTTGGCAGGATCTGGAGTACCTCAGAAGAAACGTTCCTCAAAGAGCAAAGGATCGTCGGGAGGTAAAAAGAAAAAACAAAAATCCGGATTTGTCGGACCGGATTTTTTACCAACCGACCGGCCGACTCCTCCAGTTCTGTCAGCAATGAATCTGGCTGTAAGACCCGACCTTGAAGCAAAATCCAGCACCGGCGTCAAACTTTTAAAAACTAAAACTGTCACGCCCCACCATCAGACCAACATCAACGACGAATCCACCATGCACTTTATCATTCGTTCTCGTCGCGACGAATGGATTAGGTTTAATCCGGACTGTCTGTCGCTGGTAGTTTTTGGTACCTACGACCAACCGGGATATGTAGCACCGGCAGCGGGTGAAGCAGCTGCTGCAGGTGCTGCTGGAGCAGCGAGACACTCACTGCGCGCCTACGAAGGTTTGCCAGAACTCTACTTGGATCCGTCAGTCATGGGAACGTCGTTTTTTTACAAAGTCGATGTTAGCATTAACAACGTTGCCGTGCCCACCAACCACTGTCTCGGCGAACTCGTATTGCACTACACAAGATGCTGCCGACTTTACAATCGAAATCCGGGACCTGCTTTTTACAAGACGAGCGACGTTAGTTTTACCGGTCGCAACAACTTGAGCTCGGCCATGAAAGCAGCTGCCGACGCCTTTGACTACGTCTCGTGGAATCGAGCCACCGGCAGTCGCATTCCGGTGTTTCTCGACGGCCACTTCCCCTTTGACTGTCGCAACAGAACGCTAGAATCTATCGACAACACTAAAGAGCAAAACATGTACTTCCCGCCGGACACAAGCGTAGAAATAAAATTTCACCTGTACAGAGATAAAGGCAACGCCATTTTTAATCACGTCACAAACAACGTCACCAACTTTGGAGCCAACGTGGCCGCCAGTTATTGGTCGTCCGAACGAGCGGCTCGTTGGGGAAACGGCCACGCTTTAACGTTACAATCAGCCGAATTGGCCTACGAGAGTTGCGAACTTCACGCTGACGGTCACGAAAAATCCATGTCTCTATTTCGTAACGGAGGCATTGCCAGCTACTACTACGACATTCCCAGGGGTCAACATCAAACGCTGACTGCAGGACAGTCTTTTACCGAAAACACTTTTCAAATTATGGCCTACGCTCGATTGGTGTACATTTTGTTTCTTCCAAACTGGGCTACTTTTCCGATGGAAGCAACCCGCCGCCCTCTGTCGGCATTTTCGCGTTATCCGGAAAACTGTTCAAGCATGAGAATCGGATTTGCCGGCGAAAAAAATTTGGTAGTTGACAAATTTGTCAATTTTGGAATGCGCGGAACAAATTCGGAGCTGAGCAAAAAATTGCTTTTTCAATATTTTAAATCTCTGCGAGTTTTTGCCGGCAATTTTGAAGACTTGTTTCCTCGCTACGACACCGAACACAGTTTGGTGCAAGGATTTGTGTTTGACTTGAAAGACTACAGTTCGCCCAACACCGAACACCTAAACATTCAGTGCGAATTTGCCGGAGCCGGAGGCGTCACGTCGCCGGCCGACATTCAGATTGTTGTGTTTAGCGTTCACCCCAACGGCAAGGCAACATGCAAACAAGCAGACAATCCATTTTCGTACATTTGGAATTTTACCCAGTACTAAGAGCGACGGCAGACAAAAAAAACATTTTTCTGAATAATATCTTTGCAAACGGTTATTTTAATCATTAATTTTAAACCTTTTTTTAAAGCAATTATGGTCAAACGAAGCGCTGAACACGTCGCTCCGTCAGCGATGGAACTCTTGGAACCGGTTTTAGATCGGCTGACAGGAGCCCTGACGCCCGAACAGATGGCTGCTCAGGCAAGCATGAGCAGAGGTCGATTTGCCGTCACCCAATGTACATCGATCATCGGTCTACTTCTAGTACTCTTGATAATTACTGCCTACGGATTTATTACTTTGGACGATTTCCAAGAGGCCATCCTAGCCTTGCTGATTGCAAAAAATCAAACTGCTTTGCCCTAATTATTGTATGATTACATATCGATGTTGCAATGTTGAAAAATAAAATAATACTAACTTTTTATGTTATTTATTTATATTCATAGACAAAATCAAAAATAACATAACATTTTAAATGCGTTTTAAGGTTCGAGGACAACAATGTTAACATTTTTGTAAGTGTTTGCCTTGTCAAGAATCGATTTCTGATATCTGTTAATTCTAGTCCTTAAAATATCGATGACAGTGAACGTTGAATCAGCTTTTGACGATGCAGGGTGCATTCTTAAATTTATAATGTGATGATCAACAAAATCTGCATAGTCTGATATCAAATCAAGTATTTGCTGAACTGTTCTTTCATTTTCGTCGTTGACCTCTTCGGGTAAAATGTAAAATGCTGCAGAATATTCGCAATGAAATTCGGCCATTCGTGTCATGTACTGCAAAGCGCTTACAGAAATTCGCGTCATTTTTGGTTTATTATTTATTTACAAAAAGAAATCAAAAATAACGAAAACAATTAAATATTTTTAAACATTGAAATCGGTTTTGTAGGTTTGCAATTTTCGAGATAATATTGTTTTCCAAGCACAGGGGTCTAGGCTATCAATAGCTATTTCTAAATCAATTACAAAAGGTCGTTTAGTATTAGAAAACAGTTTTTGCTCCTCTTCGGACAGGGCTTGAAAGTGCAACCGATCGCTATTATGAAAAAGATACAATAATTTTGACACTACTGATTTGATCATAACTTCCTGCATAAAATCACGTCGAGGCATAATAGAAAAAGAAAAGCAAAGATGCCGACGCAAATTAATATAGCACAACAATAATAATAAAACTTGGAATTATCAGTCAAATTGAGGCAACTCAGACATAGCAGGCGTTCGGTGAGATGGTCCAGCCGCTGCTTGCATTCCTCGAGGTCGTTTTCGTCAAAATTAAACGGAAGTTGAACCGAGGCAATGTCCTGTCTTAGGGTGAAGTAGTTTACGGTCGCCTCTGAAAATGATGAACAAGAAAACCGATTGTACAAGTGTTCAGATAGGTCAATTAAACGTTGATGTTTTTTTCCCAATTCGTAATATTCCATTTTTTAACAAATAACTGTGTGTGCACAAATAAATAACAAAAAAACTAGACTATCACTGATATCATACTATCATACTTGGGTTATTATTTTTTCTTTCTCTCTCTTTTAATCGTCCTCATCGTCAGAGTGATCTGAAACATGACCAAACGGAAGCGCCTTCTGTTCCGCCACAGAAGCCTGGTGTTCCGCTGCATAGCGACCAGCGTGAGGAGCTGTGATGGCGTCGACCGTCGTCAGATTGCCCAAAAACTCCATCGTTAATTCGAGCGCTTGCTGAGTCCAAAGCTGAGAGTTTTTTCGATGAATCGAGGCCTTCACTTTAAACATGCCATCGTTGGGAAGACTGTTAAAGACGGCGTCTTGCTCCTTTATTAATTTGCGTAGAGTTTCCAGCCTCGAATAGAAGTCCTGAGATCTGCAGCCAAAGGTGCGAGCTCGACGTCGAAGCCGAACTAAGGAGCTGAGCACGAGTTGAATGGATCGTCCGCAACGATAGTCCTTTAAATTTCGTTGATGTAAGACTAGACTGCGAAGTTGTTCGTCAGAAGCGACATTTTCCATTTTCTTATGTCAAAAAATTATATATTCTAGTACCAAGCAAAAAACTGAACTAATATTTTTAAGAATAGAGCAATGTTTTTATACTCACTTTTCAATATGTGCTGCAGAAGAATCGGATGACGCAAAATGCGTAGCCACTGCACTAAGAGTTGAGAGGGGAGAGGGTTGCGCTTCCGAATTAACTGAACTAGGAAGCGGAAACGAGGGCAGCGTCAGAGAATTGGTTGAAAAGTCAAAAACTATTTTTTCGCTCGCGTCAGCCACAGCTGCAAGCAAGTCAAAGCAGAGGCTGCAGGTTTGTTCGTCCCACAATTTTATAATTTTTCTCATCTTGCCCAAGGATACCAATTCTTCAGATTGTGCTTCTGTTGACAGCACAGCGTCCATAAATTTTTTGTCTCCATCAAATATTCTGCCTCTAAGAGTGCTGGCCTGTCGAGCCAAAGAAGAATTATCAGCTAGAGTAGTGGGAAATAATCGTTTCAGAGAACGTATTCGGGTGGTAAGCATTACTGCTCTATGTTTTATTTCCACCACTTTTCGTCC
>Ga0208053_1000278_pt1 | contig 12295 bp, 12 predicted proteins | sample LakMenEpi20May10_FD_150719 | JGI IMG/M metagenome (GOLD analysis project Ga0208053, IMG submission 150719) | Freshwater microbial communities from Lake Mendota, WI - 20MAY2010 deep hole epilimnion (SPAdes) | ecosystem: Environmental > Aquatic > Freshwater > Lake > Epilimnion/Euphotic zone ... | reverse complement strand
AATTTTATTAAATGGTCTATTTTAATTTTATTAAATGGTCTATTTTAATTTTATTAAATGGTCTATTTTAATTTTATTAAATGGTCTATTTTAATTTTACGTTCATTTAAATTCATTTTAACAGATTATATTCAAGATCATCATGTGGGTCGTCTTGCATGTCTTTTTCAACAACAAGATTAACACCGACCAACCAAGCACATGTGTATTTCCTATTAGTTACAAGGTCAAGTTTTGATGATCTCGCCTCGAATTCTATTTTACGTTCCTCGAAAACAGAACTATAATAATCCTCTGTAAATTTATGAGGAGACAGATTATTTTCTCGAACATGATCATTAAATGCCTGTAGGAAAGCTTTGTACCGACAATGAAATTCTGGTCCAAATACCAACTTCGACGAAGCGAGGAAATGAGCGAGAGAATTTGTCTGTTCAGCCATATCTTCTTGTGTTTTCTTGAAATAAACAGGAAGAACGTTGTCCCATACATCTTTCTTACCATATTTGTGGACGGCTTCCATGTAAGCTCTATTTCCTTTCATTAGCAAGCTGGGGAGTTCCTCTGCTAATTTCTTTCCTAATTGAGTGTTCGCTTTCGTGACTTTCTTCTTAAAATTAAACACGATTAAACGACGAGAGATACTTCCAGAGTTGTCCTCGTATTGCGGGGCCTCGTTTCCAGCCATAATTCCAGGAACAACCCATCTCATCGCCCCAGCAGTTTTGAATTTTTCAGGAATGGAAGTGTCTTCACCCGAGATAACTGTCTGGAAGTCGCATTGCTCTAGTCCGATATCTCCCTTGATTTCTGGGGCGATGAAAAGGAATTTATCTTTCAGAGCAGACAAACCAAATTTTTTCTCAATGTTATTTGAAAGTACTCCCACATCCAAAGCATGGTAAAACTCTTTTGACACCTTTGTCACTATTGTGCTTTTACCGGACTTGGCTTTTCCTTTCAGGAAAGGCATAACTTGCCATTCATCCATCTCACTCACATTGTAAAGTATTCTCCCACAAACGAGAATATATAACCAACGACAAACGTCCTGTGGGAACTTTTGATAATCGAGAATACTCTGGAAATATGGTGTTGGAATGTCGTACCAGTCAGAGTTTTTATGATAAATAAAAGCTGTGTCGAAATATTTACATGCTACACGCTTCGAATCCAAAAGAAGCGCGTCATTCTCATTCTCTTCTGGTTCATATGCATACCATTTATCTTCGTAAATTTCTTTTTCTGTATTGTAAACACATGTCTCATAAATTCCATTATTGAATGAAAATAAATGTCTGTCCTTGACTACATCGATAAATTGTGGATCGCGTACATCTTCTAGATAACTGATTGCATTTTTCGCGTTACTTGCATTTGATGTGAGATTGTGCCACTGTTGATGATTGAAGTCTTTGCTTGCCCTAGAATACACAAATTCTTTAAATGACATTTTTGGAACCCATGCATGTGTATCATATCCTTCTTTTGTATATACCCTCTCCATACACATATTTCCTTGTTTTCTCAATTTTTCTTCTGTTAGACAATTTAGAAGATAAAGAATTAGATTTTGATAAGGGCTGTTATTCTCTGGTGTTATAATTGTAAACCTCGCAAGTCCAATGTCGGTATTCATTGAACTATCGTATACCGGATTTGATGCAATTTTTACCCTGCACAGTGCCCGAATAGCTAATTCCCAATAATGAAATATTTCAAAGAGTTTATTAAATTTAATTTTATACACGTTGTCTGTTAGTAGATTTTCTTCCATAAATCTGTGGTGTAATACAATTATTTTATGTAGCCCTTTATAGTACTGTTTTTGGTATTCAGATTGATTGAATTCGATTTTTTCATCGAATTTGAAATGTTCCATTCCAAATAAGAGCATATTAGCTAAAGATTCATCTTGTTTGGGTACAATTTTAGTTAGAAGGTCATCTAAACTTTTTGATAACTCCTCTACATTTAACGAATTGATAAAGTTACGGTAACTTTCTTCTGATGAACTCATCTTTTCATATTCACATAAAATATATTTTTTTATACCGTTTTTATACAATTGTACACGGCAACTATACACGACAACTATGTGAAAATTTTTAAATTTTAAAAATTTATAACACCAAAACATAACAAAAACTATTTAAACGGTTTAAAAAAAAAAGAGTTATTAAAGATAAAATGTCAAAAAACAGTATTCAATTTGCGAAACACATGATATGTTACACAGATGGAGCTTGTAATTCAAATAAAAAGCGTTCTGGTATAGGAATTGTTTGGTATTTTCCTAATCAACTCGTAGATATCACCAATGGTGAAAATAATATATCTAAACCATGTTTCGCATATTATGAAGAAATCTTTCCAAATCGTGAAGGTATTGAGTTTCCTACTAACAATGATGCTGAGTACACAAGTTTAATTAGATCAATGGAACATGCTATATCTTCACAATGCGAAGAGTTAACAGTGTTCATGGATTCTCAGTTGGTGGTTTCACAGGTAACTGGCGCGTGGAAGATAAATTATACTCATCTCAGGAATTACAAGAAGATCATTGACTCTATGGGAAAAAAAATCAAATTGAATGTTTATCATGTGAAAAGAGAACATAACCAATGGGCAGATTACCAGAGTAAACTGTCAATTGGAATGGCACCTGAGAAATCGAAATACTCGTTCAAAATTTAAAACCTTTGAACATACCGTTCAAAATTTAAAACCTTTGAACATAGACATCATAAAAGGTTGTATGGGCTTTTTTGTGTATACTGCAACAGAAAACATGAATCCAAATATTATAACTAGTACAATCAGCATAATAAGAAGATACTTCCAATTATTTACATTAACATCACCACCCGGTGGTTTAACGTCACCACCCGGTGGTTTAACGTCACCACCGGGTACAACAGGCACAACGGGTGGTTTAACGTCGCCACCGGGTACAACAGGCACAACGGGTGGTTTAACGTCGCCACCCTGTGGTTTAACGTCGCCACCCGGTGGTTTAACGTCGCCACCCGGTGGTTTAACGTCGCTATCTTTTTTTTCTCTGATTGATCTTACACAATCTCCTATCTGTTCCTGTTGGATTTTGGATTTGTCCAACTTTCCAATGTTGTTTATAATTGTCTGTATACAAATTGGACAGTCTTTTGAGTAACCAGATGGAATGGGTGCACCTTTTATATTGCATTCACCATAACAAGCTCTATTACCGAGAAGACCAATACCCGATAATTCAAATTTTTTAAGATTTAATGTTTCTTCCACATTTTTTTCGTATGCAGTATAGTATACTTCTGGAGCCAGACACCCACACCAGTTAGACATGTTAAGATCAGCACGTTTTCCAGTGTTCAAATTCATAGACGAAACGGGTTTGTTCATGTCTTCAAGTTCCTTCACGTTTGTACAGAAATCCACAAGCGTTTTTTTCATTATATCTGGATTCAATTTCGAGAACTCAAGACATTCTTGAGTTGTTAAATTTTTTGGGTCTGAACAAAAGTTTTTTTTCTGCGATGTGCACCATTCATCGAAAGTACCCATTTTGGAGGTATCTTTTTGGTTGGGTTCAAGTGTACACAGATTCTTGCATTTTCCAGTAAAAATATTGTCTTTGCATGTTTCCTTAATAACCGAAAGATTGAAACCGTTGTTTTCCTGGATCTTTTGTAACACACCCTGGCAGTTGTTTTCAGGGTTTTGGAAAACTGCTGGATCGGAACAATAATTCATCCATCCAATGGTGCATTTCTTATTCGGACTCTCGGGATCTCCACAAAGAATAGTACACGTGTCTTTATCAGTAACCCAGTGTTTACCACACTTGGTATCTCCTTTACAAGTATCATCGATGCCCTTGTTACATAATCTCTCCTTGGCCCATATACAGTATCCATCATTTTTTGGATCTTCGTTTGGCTGAACACCATCGCATGCTTCTTTACATATCTGACTTGAAATATTGTCTCCCAATTGACAATACGATCCAAGATGAAGTCCAGACCGAACACAGTTTCCCTTGCCATCTTTTGCTGTCATGGAGACGTAACATTCTTCATCTCCTTTTTTATACTCATCCGGTTTATTTGTTAGATCTTTTGTATTTGCACATTTCGTTGCAATATTTTCATTGTCCTTGATACTTAAATTAGAACGGTTGTTCAGTTTGTTACCGTATTCAATAGAAGCATAATCCGAACCAAATACATTTTTATCTTTATTGTTTTCTTTATTGTTTTCTATCCCCCAGTAAACGTTTAATGTCCCGTTGTCATTGGGAGCAATGTAATTTTGAGAACAGACAGGTGAATCCGAGACTGTTGCCCATGTTCCAACTGGAACTTTAATTTTTTTGATTTTTCCATCCCATTCATCATTACCTATCGCTCTTCCGGTTAAGAATCCAGATTCCCATTTTCCATCATTTCTTGGAATGGAATTTCCTTTATTGTGCGTTTTTAATTTTTTCCCATCGTTTCCATAAAAATCCCATGACCTTTTGACTGTTTCTTTTCTTGGGTCAGCAATGAAATTTCTATCGTCATACAGCGTTACTCCTGATTTGGCATTTAGAAACATGTTAAACGTATAATATATTTTTTATTATGAAAAATTATGATCATTATGAAAAATTAATTTGCATTGAAACTAGAATAATATATTGAGTGTACGTATGGAGTCAATACTGGCTATCTATAACGTCTCTACAAGTTTGGTAACTATTTACGGTTATTGGAAAATAGCAAATGCAGCATATGACCAATACTCGAAAGCTAAATTTTTGTATGATCTAACACTTGAAATTCTGGTTAAAATGAAACAAATGATAGATAATATAAAAAATGAAAATTCAAAAGAATTGATGGAAAAGTTGTCAGATTGTATATCCAACATGGATTATATTGAGAGGGAACTTAAGGATAATCAAGGTATAAGTAGGTATTACTGTAGCAACGATCTCACATGGGAGATACTATACGAAAAGGAAATTTCTCTAGAAATGAATAAAGTATCTGACATAACTAATTACTATTTTCCAAATATCGTCTCATTTTATTCTTATACCGATGAAAATGGAAGAGAGATAACTGAATTTTAGAATTGAATTTTAGAACTGAATTTTATAACTGAATTTTAGAACTGAATTTTAGAACTGAATTTTAGAACTGAATTTTAGAACTGAATTTTAGAACTGAATTTTAGTACTGAATTTTAGAACTGAATTTTAGAACTGAATTTTAGTACTGAATTTTAGTACTGAATTTTAGTACTGAATTTTAGTATTCTACACATAGTCCTTTTTTCAGTAAGGTATTCCAATTTGTTAGTTTTGTCACTTTTACACCAAATTCCTCACATTTTTGAAAGAATTGTTTTTCTATTTCAAATGCTTTTTTAAATGTTTCTTGTGTTGTCTGTGTTTTATTATTATATTTCGCGTCCCAAAATACCCCAGCTATGTCAACTCCAAAATGACTCGCTTCTCTTTCGAAACGATTATACCATTTGTTTTCCCATATAGCTAATCCTTTGTCGGTTTTTATATCCGATTTTTTTTCTGTTTTTATCGTGTATCTAGGAGTCTTGAAAAAATTATCAAGTATTTCTGGTATCGGTTTCTGAACGTATATTCCATTTGTTGTGAAAACGACGTGTATTAGATTTGTTCTTCCAAGTGGAATATCCATAAAATATTTATAGGATGTCATTGCTATATCTTCCACACTTGGCATTTGAATCGGAGAAGTAATGTTATGTTCGATTAGATCATAAGGATGAGTATGCCAATGGATATTATAAAAATCCTGAATAGGAACGTTGACCGACATTTCCTCTCCTTTAAATGTTTTTCTTACTATTTTGGATTTGTTGTAAATATAATATCCTCCCCATTCTCTATCACCCTTGACTTTATTGTAAATGAACCGTATATCTTTTCTAGGTATACATAGTGTGACCATCTTTATAATACAATTTATATTATTTTTAAATCTTTTTATTTTACGTTATTATAATGAATTGTACACCACAAGTGTTAAAAGATCCACAGCAAATTCCCGACTATATATGCAAGAATAACAAAAAAAAATTTCTCAGTATAGAAGAAAAAAAAGACTACGAATACGGGGGACCACTTCCTACACTATGTGATATAACAGACAGAAAATTCTGTCCAGATGTTTCTTATCTTGGGAAAGAAGAAGGAATGAAAGTTTGCAGTGCAGATCCAAAGTGTCAGTGGATATCTTACAGTGTTATTGATAAAAACAGTCCAAATATGTGTTATCCAAGACAACAACCCGGGTGTGTGTCTCTAACAGAAGCTGATCTCAAGAAAGAGGACAAGGACCTAACAGATAGTGTATGTAATCGACTAGATGTAGGTGGGATTTTCAACAGAGGAACAGGCGATGGAAAGAGTTCTCGAAAAGGCCCCCCTACATGTTTGAGAGGATGCCTTGGATCGAAGTATTACAAGAATCCGAAATATATGTGGGGAGGTGGATCGAATTTTACTGGAGCATGGGATTTTCCCGATTTGAAACTCGGACCAAAATATCTAGAGGCTTCTCCTTCACAGAAGAATCCAGACGGGTGGGGAGGGCCAAAAGTTTCCCCATGGGATGGAAATGGACTGTTACCCGTGAGTCTTGGAGAACCGTATACTAGATCGAAGGGAAAATATTCTCCTCCGTGTAACTTACCAGAGGGGGACTTTGGCTCTTTCACAGGCACTGGGAGTGGGGAAGATCTAGCTGGTCCTGGGTGCATACTAACACCACCTAGACCACAGAGTAATATAAACGACTGGGGATATTCTTGTAACTGTACATATAATTCAGGAGAAATTAAAAAAGATGCCTGGCGACCTTGTACAGAATGGGAATTAAACGAAGAAATCCAATCGGATCGAAATCTTTGTAAAGGATGCAGAATTCAGGATAACCCCAGTCAAAAAATGTATGGTCATTGTGTTCTTGGAGAAGAAAACATTGACACGGAAAGTAGACTCATAGATTGTGAAGAAGATCCAAAATATCCCGAAAAATGCAGAACAAATCGTGTAGTCGATCCAATCGATTGTCCTGCATTCTGTTCAAAAGATCCATCTGATCCAAAAGGATGGATGCCTGAAACACAATGCTCCCAGTTTATTGAGAAAGGATGTTGGACACCGAATCCAGAATACAAAAAGATTATATCGGAATTCGACCGCAAAACTCGAAATAGAGTTTCACCTTATATTCAGGGAAAACAGAAGTGTTCAAGTGTGAAAACCGATGATCTGTGTAGAAATTGCTCCCAATCGGAATTACAATATCATGGTGCAGGAAGCGAGTATCCATTTTATTCTCACTGTGTAGTAGGTGGCAAAACAGAATCAGATTCGATGCAACACGGTACATATGGTGCAGAGTTGTCCAGAAACACGACTTGCCCTCCCACGTGTAAACAGTGTATGACAGGGCAAAATGGAGAACCCGTAGAAGCTATTTATAAATTGGATGAATCCATGAATGACAGTATTTTCAAGACTGACATTATATATGTACCATGGATAAGAAAGTAAATGGTTGAGACGCTGGAAAACCTAACTATATTATTTCGAGACAGAAGAAAGACGGATCTGTTGCTAGAATTACAGACGAGTTATATGATAAATTTCATGGGGTATGGGCTTGCATTTCATATTATTTGATTGATTAGTTGCGTAAACAGTTATATTTTTTTATATTGACAAACTGATATATGGATATTCCATTGTTTGTATTGTTTTTTATATCTATGGTCTTTATTTTTATTACGTTTATGGAACTTAGAAGAATTCACAACAAGATAGACACTTTAATACTCAATACAACCGAATCTGAGGAATCCGAGGAATCTGAGGAATCTGAGGAATCTGAGGAAGATAACGAAGATAACGAAGATAACGAAGTTCCTCAAATTGAAGATTCTCAAATTGAAGCTCCTCAAAAGAATTATGAAAAAAAAAGCGAATTGAAGGTTTAATAATTTCGAAAAAAAAAATAAAAGGAAAGTATAAGATGAATTCAAATATTCCAGTTTACTCAAACGGAAAACCTTTTTTAGGGTTTCGTCTTCCAGCCGCACAAATATTCACCGACTATTCGCCGTCAAATGATATAAATGCGTATATTCAAGCTATAACAGGCCTGGAAGGTGGACAACAGCGTAAATTACTACAGAGTCCACATGGCACAGAATTACTCGGACTTGCTGCTAAGTATCAGTTGGCTGATTCTTTGAGTAATCTAGCATATTCTGGTTACCAGTCAAGAGCATCTTGTCAGAGAGATTCCGACTGCGGGTCCGATCAAGTGTGTTTCACATTCAATAATAGGACATATGGTTCTCAACAAGGACCAACATGTTCGGATGTAGTTTATCCAGAAATAGAACTAGGAAATAAGTACAACAATGGAAAACCCTTGAGACAGAGTTCCGACTCATGTAAGACAGAACAAGATTGTAAAGGAATTGACAAGTTCTCCAAAAAACCAAAGAAAAGTATGACATGTGATCACTACTATAGAGGAGAAACTTATGAAGATTACGGTATGTGTGAGGTTCATTACGAAAACAAGGGAAGAATTTACACGCTTAAACAACCACCAGGCTGGAGTCTTCCTTTACAGGAAGAGTTACAAAAGTGTGAATCCGATCCTGACTGTGGTCCAACTGGTATAAACGGATGGGTGAGATGCAAGAAAGCAGGGGACGGAAATAGTTATTGTGTGTGGCCTGGTCAAACTGACACACAAAACCCCCGTGATTTGATAAGTGAATCCCCTGTTGGGTTGTCCAAGATCAGATAATCTGGATTTCTTGTTTGTGTTTGATTAGAATATCATTTATAAATGTATACGCTTTCATAAGTTCAATAGGATCCTTTCCTCCAGTGAGAATAATTGCCCCAGATCCAAAAATAAGAAGAGTAACTTCTCCAGGTAATTTCTCCCTTCCTTTTCTAGTTAGAAAAAGATCCTTGTTTTTTGGTTTTTGATTATTCAGTTCTTTTAGTTTCTTTTTCTTATTCGCTATTTCAAGTTCCTTTTCCATTTTTTCTCTATAAATATACTTCACATTGATAGCTATGTATTTGTCTCTATCGAATGATGACATTTTTATATTTCCTCCATTGGAGATATTGTATTCCGGTTTATTTAGAATACTGTTGAGGGTATTTTGGCGTATCTGCTTGTTAATTCTAAAATTTGTATTTAACATTGAAATTCTGACGTTTTCCATTATACAATTTTTAGAATTATCATTTAATACAATAACATCGTTATAATTTTTAATGGTGTAATCTACAGTTCTTATTATAGTTGGAATACCGTCTATGCTCCGAAGTCCAGTGAGCGTGAAAGACCCATTTTTAAATACTTTCAGAGATAATTTGCTTTTTTGACAACATCCTTTTTTACTGCACCCAACGATGTTACATTTCTTTGGGAATTCTCTGAGTTCTCCTTTTAATTCACATTGATTGAACATCACATTGTTTATGTCCTTGTTCTTGCTTTTTTTTGCATTTGGGGTAAATAAAATATGCTTGAAAACACTTGTCTCTTGAAATGCCTCCGTGATCTTAGCAATGTCTAAAACACAATTAGATAGATTAAAGTTTAGAGTTATAGTAGATATAGTAAGAAGACTTGGTTCATTTTCATTATCGATTTTCAGAGACAATAAACTAGAGAACTCTCTCCACATTTTATTACATATGCACACTTTAGTTGTATATTTACATACCGAGCAAATACCAGACGCTACTGAGTGAGTACCAGAAGCTACTGAGTGAGTACCAGACGCTACTGAGTGAGTACCAGACGCTACTGAGAGATTACATGACTCTGCCGAGCAAGTGCCCGACTCTACTGAGTGAGTACATGACTCTGCCGAGCAAGTGCCCGACTCTACTGCATCCATTGTGTTTTATCAATGATGTATTTAAAAACCAAGTGTATTTATTTTTTTGAAAAAAACACGTTGTTTTTAAATTTTTTTAAAATGTTGTTTTAAAATTTTTTTAAAATGTTGTTTTAAAATTTTTTATTTAAAAAATCTCAATTTTTCCTTGTTAATCCATTTGAGGACATTGGACCGTATAACTGCTTTCTGTCCATTTGGGTCTAGCTTAATGTTTTCTATGACACTCAATGCACCGTTAAGAGTCATTTGAAGAAATTTCTTCGAGTGTCTATGTAGTTCTTTCATGTAGTTTCGAATTGCGGGAAAGTAAATAATTTCTAAATTGAAACTAAGTTCGACGCCACTTTCTTGTGAATCTAATCTATCTCTAATCAAACAAATAATGTCTCTTATTTCTTCAACTATAGCATCTCTGTAATTTTCATTATTTTTTAATTGTTGGTAATGATTTGTATTTTTCTTTGCAAAGGTCAGACTGCTTTTGTGAATTCCTATTTTTTTTACAAAATCATCCAAGTTTTCCAGTTCTTTTATTGTTATTTCTCTTTTTGATTGTGGTTCTCTGAAATCACCAGATACGAGAAAATAATCTACTAAGTCAGGTAAATTGTAATGAAACCATCCTTTCTGGACTCGAAATGCCCAGCAAGGGTATCTCACCTTACACAAAGATATAGCACATGTTTCACTGAAAGATATCTTTTTTCTAAACCATCTCTGTATAGTTCTAGCCGATAAGAATGTGACAACGTTTTTGACAAGTTGAGATTTATTACATCTCGAATAGTTTTTAATCCCAAGTAATTTATTTTTTTGTCGTAATTCTGCCAGATTCAACTTTTGAAAAAAAAGTACACTGTCTCCCATCCTTTACTTATACTCATTAAATTATTCTTTAAATATTTTTTCAGAAAATTTTATGTTTGTGAAATTAGACAGATTAAAGTTTTGTAAAATGGAATGTGAATGTGGGAAAAAAGCTGTTTTTTTTACGAACATATCTAACGGAGAATGTAAAGTCGTATGTGAAAAAAGAGTATTCAATTGGGACACCGGGAATAAAAAATCAAGGGACAATGTATCGTGTGATATGGAAACTGTGATTACAGAAGGAAAAGAAAAAATAATCATAATGTCAGAACCAGTTGAAATAATCAATAACAATTATGTGCAATATTTTAGAAATTTTAATTTAAAAATTGCTTTTTTCATAAAATTTAAAAAACTACACCAATTTGATTATATTCGATCTGAATGTATGCGACTACAACTTCCAATTTTTTCGGAGTTTGGAAAAGATATTAAAAAATATTCCGAATATGTTTTTGATCTCACTGGAAATAATAATAAACTAAAAAATTATTATACTTTGAAAGTGGAAAATTACGATAGAATTCTAACAGAACTCAGTGATTATATTCTAGAAATTGATAATTATACAGAAAATAAAAAGACTATATTGTCTGTAGAAATTGATTTGATCAATCGAGTTGAAAAAGGATATATGATAATAATTCGGAAGTATCCGATGTTGCAAAATTTAACCGTTTCAGATCGATTGGATACACACAAAGAAAACATGTACACAAAAAAAAAGGAATATATACATTATCGGAATTTATGTGGTCAAATCTTGTTTGACTTTTCCAAAGCACTGTAATCATCAATTGTTATTATTTTTGTACGTTTAGGTACTTTTTTCTGATTGTAAGCTTTTGTACAACCTTCCATTTTTTTGGTACATTTACTTGCTCTAAAAGACTCGTAGAAATTCATTTTATCTTTCATTTGTTTCATGTTCATTTCCTTGCAGCCTAATTTCTTATTAACTTTATTATGTATTTTGAAGAACCATGTCGTCAAATTTTTTCTTGTTTTTAGAACTTTTTCTGTTAACGGAAGTTCTTTGATGAATTTTGAATAACTTTGTCTACATAATCCACAAGGAAGTATATTTTTTAAGGAAGTAAAAAATTGTTTGTACTGTTTTTTCTGTGCATCCGTAGGTTTAATAGGATACCCGAAAGTTACAATATCTAGAAAAAACCAAGCCGGAGGTCCCCATGATTTTGTTCTCATACCCAAATTGTTGTTTTTTTTTTCGGAAACAGTTCTTGTTTCGGAAACAGTTCTTGTTTTCATAATATAATAGTACAAATTATTTTTATTCGTTCATTTGAGTCTAATTATATTTTTAACCGCACCAGTTTCTCGTTTCGGTTGTTCCTTCGGTTGTTCCTTCGGTTGTTCCTTCGGTTGTTCCTTCGGTTGTTCCTTCGGTTGTTCCTTCGGTTGTTCCTTCGGTTGTTCCTTC
>Ga0208053_1000271_pt1 | contig 12381 bp, 8 predicted proteins | sample LakMenEpi20May10_FD_150719 | JGI IMG/M metagenome (GOLD analysis project Ga0208053, IMG submission 150719) | Freshwater microbial communities from Lake Mendota, WI - 20MAY2010 deep hole epilimnion (SPAdes) | ecosystem: Environmental > Aquatic > Freshwater > Lake > Epilimnion/Euphotic zone ... | reverse complement strand
GGGCAAGTCGATGCTCGACCAAAAGGCGAGCGAGGAGAGCTCGAGGAAGAAAGAAGCGAAGCGAGTTGAGAGAGCGGCGGCTGCCGCAGAAAGAAAGAAGCAGAAGGAGGAGAGACTGGTCGTTCCTCTTCCCCCTCCACCTCCGCTCAAGCTGAACGCGGGCAAGTCGCACATGCTTCCCAACGTTGACAAGCTCTTGTCTTCTTTCGCTGCTGCAAATAAAAATTGCCATCAACCAAAGTTTACTTTTAAAACTAAATTGAAGAAAAATAACTAGTCTCAATTCAACTTGCATTCAACATGGACCTTACTAAAGACGACGTCGTGACCAAAGAGGACTTGACCAAAACGGACGTGGACGTGACTAAAAATGACGTGACCAAAGAGGACGTCGTGACCAAAGAGGACTTGGTCAAACGCGAAAGAAAAGCTTTTTCGTTGGGGAAAAAGTGTTCCGACATTTTCAGAGAAATCAAGCAACTGAGAAAAAGACAGAAAATGTTTTACTCCGCCCATCTCAGAGTGACCAACAGCTTGGATCAGAGGATGTTCAACTTGGAAAGGGAGGCCGAAAGCCTCAACAACATTGACAACATCAAAGTTGGCGAAGAAGGATTTGTCGGAAAAATGGAACCTCGTCTGGAAGAAGTCCATCACAAACTGCTGGACTGCAAGATTGACTTTCTCAGCGACATGGAGGAGGAAAACAAACGCTCTTGCCCCCATTTCTGAATGAACTCTGTTCCTTTGTTTGATGAATTGAAAATAAATTTACTTTTTCCCTTAAATGTTTTTTCATTTATTTTTTTTAACTATTCGTGTTTTGGCTCCTGTCTCATAACAAATTGTCGGGCTGGTAAATAATAATTTTACTGGACTTGTAAATTACAATATTATTGAGCTGATAAGTAACAATTCTACTGGACTTGTAAATAAAAATAACAGTGTGGTTTAAAAAATGATTATTATTTTAGAGTCGTCATCAATAAACACACGCGTTTACATTTTTTATACTTTATTTATTCGAAACAATTTACACAAGTTTATTAAAAATTATTCAGAGTCAATGAATTGTCTCGTGTCGGTGCTGCTGAAAAATTGACAAAGCCCAAACATTATCGATTGTTTTCGCTTTCTCCCGAGTGCCTGAAAAAAAAAGAAAATAAAAAATGTTTTTAAACCCGTCTGTTTTACTAACCTCACCTTAGTTTGACACTATGTTTTGTTTTTTACTCAGTGCTTTTGTTACTCACGTTAACGGATAAAGTCCTCTCAGCGTTCCTTGCATCGTAATTCCATCCTTCCAAACAAGTTTGACCGTTTGGTTTCTGTCTGTAAGTCTCGAGAGCAAAAAGGTCAACGGAATTTGATCTTCGGTATAATTGAATGTGGGCAAAGTGACGGTCGGAGATTGGTTGCAAATTTCGTTCACGTGCATCACCATGTTGCCCGTTTCAGTGGGATAGAGAGCAGCCATAAACTTTTCTTGAATGCCCACCGTTTCCATTCCCGATTCGTTGCAATTAGAAACAATGATGAGACCCGTCTCGTGGGATAGTGCTCGCGCCCGATTTTCAGTTTCTTTGGGATCGGTTATAACCAAAGCTTCTCCGAGAGCATTTGCAGGTGTTATTTCAGTGTTGAATTCAAAACCAAGTCTTTCGGCAAAATCGGTAGAGAGAACAACTGTCATGTTTCCAATCTTATTGTTTTTAGGAAAAAAAAACTTGAACTTTTTTACAGGTGCCAAGTAAGAAACGCCAAAGGAAATGTTGGACGTTTTTTCAAAATCAGACAAAATATCTTTCAACTTAATTTCTATTTCTTCATTTTTCACAAAATTTTTTTTCGTGATTTGCAAGACGTAGTTTTCTGAAACAAAACTTTGCTCCAAAATATCCGCAGACACTTTCAGCTTGTTATTTGTCGGAATGAGGTCAACCATAAACTCCTCTTTTGCTTCAATGGTCTTGTAATTTTCAAAACGTTGGTTTTTTATTCTGTAACTGTCGTTGTTTTTTACTCTCGTTCCATACTGAGCCTCGTCAAAACCCATGCTCACCAAATGGGGTTCTGTTGAAAAATTAGCCACAGAATTGGGAGCAATGTTCATTCTGAGTCTGAAATTTAGCAAAAGGTCGTCAGTCATCTGAGTAGGAATGAGATAATTATTGGCCATTCGTATGTTTCTCGCCGAGTGAGGCAAAGCATTGTAATGTTTGTTGGCATTGTAAGCTTCGCCGTAATAAACGGGGGCCATTCTTTGATAGTAAGTATCCTCATCTTCTTCTGTAATATCTTTGAATCGAGTGTCAATCCAGTCAAAAAAAAGTGGAGTGATGTAAATTCCGGAAGGCTTGAGCAATTCGAAATGAGCATTGAGCTGTTGGACTAATTCCACAGTTTTTTTAATTGTCGCAGGCATTTCATAGACATCTCCGTAGAATTTCAATTTTCTGTCAATTAAAAATAAAACTTTGAAACGAACAGGGATGCTCAACATTTCTTTCAATTCTTCTTCGGTTTCCTCGTCGAACGCTTGAGCTTGATCAGAGTAGAGATAGTTGATGAGCATGACATTGTCAAATGAGAAAATTCGATCCAAATATTTTTTCGGAATCGGAATCGTGAAAAAAGAATGGCCCGCAGGAACTTTAACTTTGAAAGGAACAAAAATGGGTTTTTTTGTTAAAGAGTTGACAACGTTTCCTTCGTTGTCCCTTTTTCTCCATTTTTTTGTTTCCAAATATTGATTGACATTGGAGTAACTCATTCTGTTTGTTGTTAAAACTGCCCTTCTGCCTGAAAGGGGCTGACGGTCTGAGCTATTTCGTCTTCGTAAAACTCTTCCTCTTTTCCGGTGGTCACACTTTTGGTCAGGTAAAGCCTCTCGATGGTGTGCGCGTTGCTCACATACAAATCCTGTTTTTCAACGATGAATGTTTCGCTGGAGAGCGACACTTCTGATCGCTTGTTGCCAATCACCTCTGAAGAAATGACAATCAATTTTGGACGAACAAATTCTCCCACTTGATATTTGAACTTTACTCCTCGAGTGGAAATACCAAACTGAGTGAAATAATAGGGAGAAGCTGCCTTTTGAATCTTTCCGATAAAATCGCTCAAGTTTGACGAGCTCACATCGGCAGGAGTGTAATAAGGGTGATCAAAATTTCCCAAAGGCAATTTTAAATATCGACCTTTAATTTGAATGGGTCTTTTGTTGAGAGCGCCGACTGCTCTCTGAATCAATCTCCACCAACGAATCTCCTTGTCTTTGACATTGCCCTTTAACCTTTTGATTGTATTCCTAATCTGTCGAATCGAATTTTCTGCAAACTTGGACTTGCTCGATGTATTTTCAAAAGGATGAAATGTAATGCTGTCGTCTTTTAAAAAAGACTGAACAGCAGTGCTAGTCACCGACCTCTCCTTGTCAAAAGCTAAACTCTTCACTTTCAAACCTTTCGTTTGAATCTTAAATTTTTCGAAAATCTCTGTGAAAGCTTTTATCATTGAATCTGCGGTTCGAGTTTTTTTTAATACTGACACATACGTGTATCGAGAGAGAATATCTTTGCAAACTAAAAAACCGCTTCTGTAATTAATCGGAGTAGGGTAATCTTCGGTGACGGAAAAAAATCCAATGTCACCGTGCAAGTGACCTAAATCGTTGACTACAATTGGCCTCGATTTTCCTCCCCTATTTTTATTTCGAGCTTGACTTGAATTCATCAAATAGCCAGGATGCAATCTCAACTTTTTTGTTATTTGAAATCTCTTTAAATTTGTAAATTTCAAAATGCGATGAGCGTAATCGATGACGTCGTTAAACTTGGGCACATCTCCTTTTTCTAATTGTTCAGTGACCCAAGTCATCAACACCTCCAACTGCTTGTCAACGTCAAGCTTTGATAATTTTTCAACTTTCATGTTAGCGTTGATATACAGACAGACAACCTGACAACCTGACAACCTCTTTCCTTCAACCCAAAAATTAAACTAAACTAAATTAAAATGACTGAAACATGTTGAATTTATGTTGATCAATTTTTATATTTACATTCAAAACACAAATTATGCAAGTTCGCAATTTTTTTTTCTCTTTTTGCAATGTTAAATTATTTTTTTTGAATGTCGTTTTTATTTGAAACAAAAATTTTGCAGGACGGTTTCCAAGTGAGCCATTTTATTTGTTCTTCTTTCCTGAGAAATCATCATCGGTATTCTATCGAGGACGGCGCAAGCGGCGTCGTAAGATTGTTGGTTGCTCACTTTTCTCAAAGCCGAATTTTTGTGAACTCCAATGTTTTTGTCGTTGGTTAAGATGCAGTAGTTGTGAGTCATGCCGCTGACAAATTTCCACTCGCTCGCCGGATACATGATGAACTCTTCCTTCAGGTGGCCCGGCTTTGTCTTTGAAAATAAACTCGATTTCAAAGAAACAAATTTATCCAAGTGTCGAGGGTCAGCTGCTTCCTCCAGCTCGTTGGTCGCCAGGCAGACGATCGCGTTGTCGACGTTGCTGTAGAGAAGCCTGAAAGTGTTGGGCAACAGATATTTTTCAAAGTAACAAAATGTTTCGGCCAGTCTTTTTTTTCCCCACTCTGTCACACAAATGTACAAGGGAAGAGCGCACTTTGAAACTCTTCTTTGATTTTGGTTAAAGTTGAGCACTTTGACAAAAATAATTCTCTCTTTTCCGATCCAAGCTACATCTTCGACTGTCGATCTGTAGGTGTTGTAAATGTATCTTTTGGGAAGCGCAGTGACCAAACGACAAACAGTGCTGGTCTGATGTTTGATTTCGTTGTAGCCAAAATAACCTGCAGCATAATTGACAATTTTTTTCAAGAGCTGTTTTTTTTCTTTGGAAATTGAAGAGAGAGCTCGAGTGTCAACGAGCTCTTTGAAAATCGTGGGCAAAACGGCACACTTTTTGTAAAAGTATATTTTTTCAATCTTTTCAATCTGAAAATTGTGTTCCTTGACCAAATACTGCAGGTAATCTCTCGTCAGCAAAATGCCTTCCTCTGAAGAGTCTGTCGATGCATAGCGATCCCACCTCCTGTCGTTGCCTCGCAGAAATAACGGATGTTGTTGGGGGAAGCGATTATTTTTTGGCACTCTTCCTTTCACCACAGCTAAAAAAGTTAACTTGTCATTCGCAAAGATTGCGTCGTCTTGAGTAATTAGATTGTCTGAGAAATAACCGTCAGTTAATTTTTTCAACTCTGGTCTCGACTGAAAATACTTTTTGAGGGCGTGCACTTTGTATTCAGAATGATGGCAGTCTGTAATGACTTGGTAAGTGGCAAAATTAGAGCAGCTCATTTTTTCGTTCAACTGTTTGCACCAATCGCTGATGACGACGTCTCTCGCTGCCGAACTCTCTTCTACCTGTTTTCGCGTTTTTCTCCCCACGTAATTTTTCAAGGAGGGGCAACCTGCTCTGCAGCCGTGCGCCCAAGCTCCGTCAAATGCATAGAACATTATCCTTCCTTCTTCGGTGATGACGACCAAGTCGATTGTAAATTTGCCCAGCTGAAGAAATCCGTACTGGTGAAAATTAGAATACACTGTTCTAATGTTAACGTTTTCTTCGTGACTCAACTTCCACAGTGTGTAGTACACACTCAAAAACTCAAAACCGTTGAAACGGGACTGCTGGTCGCACCTCGTCAAAAGATCTTTGCCTTCCACGTTGGTGTAGCCGGTGCAGAAGCCCACAGGGCAGCTCATGTTGCTGGCCGCGTAACCGTAGCTGCTGTTCAAATCATATTCTCGAATGGTTTGGGCGAGAAGAGGGGTCCCGTTTTTGTCCTCTTTGGCGGTTGGCTGACCCAAATCACTGTTTGCTTTGTTGAAACTCTCTCCACAGTTGACTCTGTCTCGACAAGAGTAAGCGAAACCTCCGGTGCAAAATTTTCTGAGGACGTCTTCTTGGAACATCTTTGTTTTTTCAAGGCCGTGATGAAATATTCCAGCTTGACGGGTGTACTTGTGCCAAATGGTTTTAAAAGCAAGAGACGACAGCGCACAATAGGGCAGAGAAAAAATGTCATATTCAAAATAATCGATAAAGTTTTTTCCAGTATTGATGTACGCTTTTAAAAGTTGCTGAGATAAAATGATTCCTCTGTCCTTGCACAATTGAAAGACTGTTTTGGACGATCCCACTTGTTTTTTCTGATTTTTGATGTCTTTTGTTGCACTGCTGATGACGGGCTGAGGCAAAGTCTCGTCCACTTCTGTAGTGTCAAACTCGAGATAACTTCCAAAATTAAAGAAAACGAGCCCCGAACTTTTGATCAGAGTCAAATCATTTTTGGCGCCAGAGTTTAAATTAACGCCTCGAAACTTTTTTCCCATTTTCAGACGGGCATAGTAACAAAAGTAAGCTTTGATGGAGTGAAGAGATTCGTCCTCCTTTGAGTAGACCACCACCTTAAATTCTTTGATGCAAGCTCTCAAGTTGACCAGACAAGAAGACCAAGCCGATTTCAGAGGAGAAGGATATTTTTCGAGTTTTTCAACAAGTCCAGACAAAATGTTTTTTTTTCTTTCTTCCATCTTTTCTTTGTATTGGAAGATGACGTCAAACAAACGCGTCCAAGTAGTTTCGTCTTGACTCAGCTCGCACTGATATCCGTTGGAAAAAGTTGCAAATCGAGCTTCTTTTTTATCGTCCAACTCTAACCAGAGAGAACCGTTGGTGTGAGATAATTGTTCGGACAAATGATTAAACTCTTCTCTCGAAATGCATCCCAGACTGAAGGCTTCGTTCAATCCTCCAAGTTTAATCTTCACCGCGGCGCTGTAATTGTTTTGGCACTCGTCCGGCTCAATCACAATAATTTCTTTTGCAACGACCTTCGGAATGTGAACACCCTTTTCTGGTTTCTTTGGTCTGAAACCTAGAGTGTAATCGGACTTTGTAAATGCTTCGATTTCTGGAAACGTATTCAACGTTCTGTTCCAACTTTTGTTGCTGGGGTAATAACCAAAGTTGAAGGTAGCTTTCAAATTGTGACGCTCAACAAAGTCGTTTGTTTCTTCATACGTCGTTGGGTTTTTTACCTCTTCCGGTAAATTGACCAGCTTCCAAAGTTTTTCTTCTTTTTCAAAAGGTTGATAATTGTTGGAGTGGAGGCGAGGCATCTCCGACAAACTGTTTACAATCTTCAAGAGACCTCCTTTGGAATTGATGATAATTCCAAAAAAAGTATTGGAAGTTTTTTTTCTTTTGGGTTTGAGAAACCGATTGTCATGCAAGAGCTTGAAATAAACGTCAGACATTTTTTTCAAAATGATCAAATCGCACTGCATGTCAGGTTCCCAGTCAAGGAAATCACTATAACAATGTTTAAAAAAATTCAACAAAGTAATGTCTTTTTCTTCCTCGTAAACGTCCCAGTTTTTCAAAATGGTTTCTCCGTTGGGCAAAAGCAACAACACTTCACGCCAAGTCAAAGGTTTGCCTGAATTTTCTTCTTCTCCTTCCTTGTTCGAGGCGTCGTTCCCGGATAACTCGGTGGCCTTCAACAACGGTGGACTGAACGTTGATGATGATCGACTGCAAACTGTCAAACTCCCATTTTGTATCTCTTCCATTGTACAAAAATTGTTCGTCGCAAGTTTCCAACAAATTGTGAACGGTGTTGACAAACGAACGTGAATTGAACAACTGAAAATCTTGAAGAACGGCCGGATTGTGCAAGCCGGCATAAAACGATCCCACCCATTCACGGGTGTCGTCATTTTCTGTATTTCGCAATACGTACGTGCCTGTGATTTGATAATCTATTGTGTCAGTTGGATTGAAGTCAGTTTCTAACAAAACTCTCACTCTTTCTAATGCGTTCCTACGCAAGTCTGGGTTGTGAATCACAAATGCAGGAATGTTTATGTTATATTCGACTGTTAAACGATCGTTATGATCTAACTGCACAGCTCTGTAGGCAGTACAGTCCACTGTCAAAAGCTGCTCTCTTCTTCTGAGCATTTTGAAAGACTGAAACTTATTTTCAGAAATCCATTGGTTTTATTTTTTATTTTTAAAAATGTTATTTTTTAAGTGGGAGGAGCCTCTCGTTGTCCTCGTCTATAAATAATTTTAATATTCTTTTAGGTTCCTCACTCATCATGGAATCGCCGGTCCTCAAACACGTTTTTTTTCTCACCAAAGATGAAACATCTTATGTGGCGTACAAAAATTATCGTTACAAATTTCACAGTCACAAAGACCAAGGAACGGACATCAGCATGAGCAAGAAAGAAATGAAAATTCTTTTGGATCACTTGCCTTCGTTTCAAGCTAAACTCAAAGCAATCATCAAGGAATACAACGACGACCCCGAGGAAGATTCCGACCAAGATCCCGACCAAGATCCCAACCAAGATCCCGACCAAGATCCCGAAGACCAACGCAAACCTGTCAAAAAGAAAAGAAAAGTGGAGGCGACTCAAAAATCAATGCCAAGCAAAAACTGGAAAGTCGAAATCATCAATGCCTTCAAAAAGTTTGAAACTAGGCTGATTCTCAACACCTATGAAGAAGCTCCCTACATCTGGCTCCGTCTCTTCTTTGACCTGGATTTTATCGAGGACGAAGAAATCTACAAGAAGCGAAAGGCCAGCGACAAAAATTGGAAATCTTGCAAAGGAGGAATCATTTTTAACGACGTCTCTGTGCCTGCCCTTAAACGTTTTGTGAAAAAATGCAATTTGTCCTAACTGATGCAGAGAATAAAAAAATATCAACTCATGATTTTTATTTTTATTTTATTTTTGTTCACCAACACTTTGAAATAATAGGTATTTGCAAAAAGAAAGAAGGTTAATCTGTTTGTTTATTAAAAACTAAAAAACCCATCCAATAAAGTGACGCAAAATAAAAAAGTTTTAAATGAAGCAAACTGAAATAGTATATTGACAAACATTGAAAATGACGTGAAACAAAAGAGTTTAAATTGAAGTGACATGAAATAGCATATTGACAAACATTTAAAATGACACGAAACATTAAGGTTAGAACTAAATTTGCATGAAACATTTTTACATTTACAAACAGTAGAAGTCAACAAAATTTTAATTTTTAGTCCGACTCCCCTTTGACATTTTGACTTCCAAATTGAGTGAAACAGGTCATTTTTTGATCTGAACTGAACTGAAATTTGTTGACAAAAAGGTCGATGATTGTGTGGCCGAGAGGCATGTGATCTTCCTCGTCCATCCTGTAGAGATTTTTGCAGAGGCCGATGATGGCGTAAAGATAAAGATAGTCACCGTGAAAATCTTTTTTTTCGTATCTTTGCAAAATATCAATGATGTAGGTGAATAATCCCTTGATGAGATGTTCCCTCTCGAAATTTCCGCAAGTAGGTAGAGCACCTGCAGGAAGAACCGGACGATCTCGAACAAAGCACTCGATGTACCGGTTTCTGACGGCCTCCACGTCCTCCGCGTGAATGGTCTTGCTCGCTTCAATGTCCGACTTATAAATGGTGCGCGAACAAAATCCCTCAACTTTTGGAGTTCTGAATCGATGAAGATAGATGTGTTTGTTGGACGTTACCATGACGTGCATATTTGGAACAACTTCGGTCTTTCCAAATGTTTTTACCATGATCGGTTCGGTTCTGGTGATGCTTTTAAGTTTGTCGACGTCCTTTCCCCTCACCAAAATTTCAAGATTGCAATCGTGAAGGAGCAGAGTTGATTTCGATTTTGTTAAAAAACGACCGACGCCTTGATCTGTCGTCATGTTGTGAGAAATTTGTTGAAGAGGATTTTCGAAAATTGCAGACTTGCCACAGCTCGTTTTTCCGCAAACGATGAGCTGCAGTAAATTGTCTCCGGTCTGTCGCTTGACAGTGTTCATGGCCCAAAAGACCAATGTAAAGTAGTCTCGGATGCTGATGTTGCCGAGGAGGTCGAGGTTGGCCGTTTTGAGGGAAACATTTTCTTCGTCGTGAAGATAATGAAGAAAACAGTCTCTGTATTGAGCGGACCTGTCTTTTTCGTTAATCGGATCTGACTTAATGACGCCGTACTGATCTTCCATTTCTTTCATCTCTTCCTGTGCAAAAATCTCTCTGATGATGGGATGGTACTTGTGAGCCAAGATCATGCTGCACTCGTTCATTTCTTTTTCTGCTTTTTTTATTTTTTCTTGAAAAGTCAAGTCTCCCGAAAATCCTAAATCTGTTCCGTTTTTTTTTTGAAACGACTCCAAAAAATCAATCATGAACTCCTCGACCCTCTGCTCTTTGGCTGTGAGAATGCTGAGAGACCTCATTTTTAGATCTTCTTCATTTTCAATTGGAGTTCTCGGAGGTTTCAACTTCTTTTTTTCGCCTTGATTTTTTCTTTTCGGTTTTTCTCCAATTTTTTTTCTTCTTCTCTCTTCGACTTCATCATCTTCTTCGTCGCAGGAAGACAAAAACCTTTTAGACGCCATGACTTGTCTTTGAGAAAGATGAAAGAAAACTGAATAGGTTTTATTTATGAGCAGACCTATTTATTTTACAGACCGTTTTCATTTTCTTGGTTGGTTTTTTTTCAAAGACTGAAGGATACTTTTAAGTGAGCGCGCCGTTAACGTTTAGTTTTCAACAAAAATTCAGGTGTCTGAGACGTCGAAAAAAGGATATATTTTCGGTTTGGAACTTTGTTGAGTGCGACAGAAGAAACAGCAGTCTTTAGATAATGCAATAAAGCCGAGGCAGTTTTTGGCTGATTCTGGATTGCAATTGATTTTCCGTCTTTTGAAATACAAATGTGTTTAGACTTTAGCAAAAACTTTGCCAGATTTTCAGCCATTTGCTGTTTGTTAAATTGAAATCCTAGTTCATTTTTGTCAAAAGTTTTCGATGACTTTTTTTTTGATTTTTTGCGGGTGAACATGTAAGAACCTGCAGAGAACACAGAAGGACCAGTTTTTTTCATTTTGCTTTGGTTGTCTTTAGTAAAAATTGATGTTTCTTTCTCGGCTTCCATCGTTTAACTGAACGGAATTAATTTCAATACATGATTGACATTTTTTACATTTATGAATAGACAATATTTTTTGAATGCAATCTGATAAAGTGTTTCCGATGATGAGTCAGTACGAGAAACAAAGCACATTGTGTAAAAAAACTTGAGGGTCGAGAGATGCAAGGTTAGGTTCTTCGCAACTCGACCAATCAAAGCTCGAAGAGATTTTTAAAGAATGGAGCTCCAATGAAAATAAAGTAAAGTTGGCCAATGCTCTCGCTTAGCTTAGCTTCCAAGCACCAGCAACATGCTCAACGAACGACTAAAAAATAAGTTTCAACTGTTGTTTAAATTATGTTCACTGATGACACATCTCTTACAATACAATGTGACGTTTACTATAATATATTTTGAATTCATCGATGAGTCCACATTCGACGTTTAATACAAAGTTAACTGGCTATCATTTTATCACATTTAGTTTTCAGTTATGCCGATTTCATTATATTTTGAAATGAAAGATTAATAGTTTGATTTGTTGGCACTCATAAGACAAAATAAAATAATTTCCAGAAATTTTGGATTCGCCCTCTACTTTTTATATTTTTTTACGAAATAATTGTAAAAGTTACAAATTGAGTTGCAGGGAAGGGGGTCCAGGGTCTCAATACGAATGGGCAAAACTTTAAAAAATTAACGAATGTTCTCAACACTTGACATTCTTTCATTGTTACATTGTCAAATAAAAGTTTGAAATAAAAATGAAAGTAAATTAAACCAACTAAAAGTAGGCGCGGTGCGGTGAGTTGAGCTCTGACCAAAAAAATTTTAAAGCAAAATGTGTGCAGAAAATTAATCCGCATGTGAAAATGAAAAAAAAAATTTTTGGTCGATGGTGCTGTTTTGATCTCTTTCCCAATCAGTCAAAGTCTCAGTTTCTCACCACTTATCCACTGAGCTATGAAGGCTTTGATACAAATGATGAATTTTTAAATCTACATATGTTTTAGGGTTGTAAAAAATGTTTGTAAAAATAGTGAAAAACATCTTGACACCTGTGTTTTGAATAAATTAGAGATTTAAATTTATTAATCTGTGAATTTTAAAAATAAAAATTGGAGCCAAAATTGGTTGTTTTGATTTCTTTTACTTTCTGAGGACTTCTGGACAGGAACAGTTTTTTCATCTTTAATTTTTTCTTCATTTTTGGGTAAGTAAAAGTGTTTATTTCTTTAAAAACAGCCATTAATAAGTTAAGGAAATTGTACATAATATTAGTGATTTAAGATTTATAACTTTAAATGACTGACATAAAGTGAAAAATGAGTGCGAAACGCTAAGACACTAGAATGGGGTTCCAAGATAGTTTGATTGAAAGAATGAAGTGAGAAAGAAAGAATG
>Ga0208053_1000257_pt1 | contig 12635 bp, 7 predicted proteins | sample LakMenEpi20May10_FD_150719 | JGI IMG/M metagenome (GOLD analysis project Ga0208053, IMG submission 150719) | Freshwater microbial communities from Lake Mendota, WI - 20MAY2010 deep hole epilimnion (SPAdes) | ecosystem: Environmental > Aquatic > Freshwater > Lake > Epilimnion/Euphotic zone ... | reverse complement strand
GGTTTACAAGCTAGAAAAAATCAAACTGATAATAATTATACTACTGCTGCTCTTTGGACTGAATCGTTTGGTAATACCACTACAGGTATTGCATTCCACATTAGCGGTAACGTAGGCAAGTTCCTTGAAATGCGTACTAATGGTGTTCTCTATTGGGACAATGCTCAAGTATGGACAGCTAGTACATTAACTAACTTAAATCAGTTAACTAACGGCCCAGGGTACATAACTAGTTACACTGAGACCGATACTCTTCAAAGTGTAACATCAAGAGGGTCTTCTACAAATACAGATATTCGGATTAAGAGACCATCTAATAAAGTAGATAATGCTAGTTGTACAGAATTACCCTCTAGAGTAGAATTTAACAACGCATTTGCATCAGGACAATCTGGATACATGATATTCAGATATCCTACTTACAATAACTTCTTAATCTCTGGCGATTATGACGGCAATATAGGAGGAGCAATTCCTAATATCCAGTTTGGTAGACAGTCTACTGTTTATATGCACATTAACAGTAGTGATGGAAATATAGGTATTGGAACTGCAACACCTTCGGAAAAATTTCATGTAATAGGAAGAGGAATATTTGATGGTGGATCTGGAAACTCCTCTACTGATGCTGTATTATATGTAACCAAATCTACTAATGATGACTGGGGTTTGTATGTAAACAATGCAGGTCTTGACTATGGTATCTATGCTAGAATGTCTCCTTCTGCAAATTATGCTATTGCTATTCATAATGGTACTACTTGGACTACGAGAATTACTGGTAATGCTGTAATTTATTTAGGTGAGAAAAATGCAATAGAAGGCAACTATGATTCATGGTTAAGACTTAACAATAGTAGTCAATATGCTTCAGGCGTTTACACTCCAGGAGTAATGAGAGCTGATGGAGGATTTAATGTAAGTGGAAGTACAGTATGGCATGCAGGTAACGATGGAGCTGGTTCCGGCCTTGATGCTGATTTGTTAGATGGATACAATCACAGCAACTTTATTGGACTTAACGGTAACTCATACTTCCAATTAACTACTTGGCTGCAATCAACAGGTAATCACGGATTTTACTCACCATCATCTGGAGCAGGAACTCACTTTTATCCGCAAGTAACAGCATACGGTTCATTTAGAATTGAAGGCGGAGCAAACAGCTTCTTAGGTATTGAATTGTTCACCTTAACCAGAAAGCCCACCTGGATGTGGGACAATAATGGTGGTGGTATGTACTCTCAATCAGATAATGCTTGGTATTATTATTACAGTCATTCAACTGGAAGATTGCACATAGGCGCTTCTTCCGGAAATGCAGTTTGGCATAGCGGAGATTTTACGTCTACCAATATATCAAACTGGAACACGGCCTACGGATGGGGTAACCACGCATCTCAAGGATATGCTACTCAGACATATGTAAATACCGCTATTTCAAATCTTGTAGACGCTGCACCAGCTACTCTTGATACACTTAATGAGCTTGCTGCTGCACTCGGAGATGATCCGAACTTTGCTACTACTGTAGCTACAAGTATTGGAAATAAAGTAGCTAAGGCTGGTGATACCATGACTGGTAATCTTAACTGGGGTGCCACTAATCTTGGTCTTACCTGGGATATGAATACTGATGGTGCATACATCAAGTTCTTCAATACTGGCAACGGTGATACTGATTCAAGATTAGAGTATGGTACATCTGATGATGGTAATGAATATCATCGTTGGGTAATCTCTAATGTTGAGAGAATGAACTTAAAGACTGCAGGTCTTACCGTTACCGGAAATGTTACATGTACAGGAACATTTACAGAAACATCTTCTCGTAGATTTAAAGAGAATATTGTAGATCTTGAGCCTACTTCAGAAAAAGTAGAAAAGCTTCGTCCGGTACAATACAATAAGGTTGATAACGATGCAACCGAAATTGGTCTTATTGCGGAAGAAGTTGCAGAACTCTTTCCAGAGCTTGTAACTTATAATGAAGATGGACAACCATCTGGTGTGCAATATCAGAGACTATCAGTAATTTTGCTGAAGACAATCCAGGAACAGAACGTAGCACTTGCTGCATTAACAGAAAGAATCAACAAGCTAGAAAACAAGTAATATGGCAAATCTTTTAGGTACCACCGTAAATGGAGCGTTATCAGCTAGTGGGCGAATTAGTGTCACTTACAACACTGATAGGTATCAGTTTAATTTTAATAGGACATCTGCTTCTAATTGGTGGGTTACTAATGATAGTACTGCTTTAGGTCTTCACGTTGATAATGTTGGAGATAAATTTTATTTCAGCACTGCTGGTGATTTTTATTCAAGTACAAACGGTTGGTTAAGTACAGCTCTTGCTGGTAAATCTAATGTTGGTCACACCCACGATGACAGATACTATACAGAAACGGAGTCTGATGGTAGATTTCAACCATTAGAAAATCAAAGGCTTTCTACAGGTAACTCACCAACATTTGTTGACATTTATGCTAACGAGTGGTTTAGGAATAATAATGCTAATGAGGGGCTATATAACCAAGCTACAGGAACTCACTTTTATTCAAATGGAGCAACTTCTTGGGCTATAACTGGTTCTGGGGGTAATATCCAGCTTGAGTTTAGAAGTAATCATCAGAGCACTATTCGTGGCTATGTATATGCTGATACATCAAATCAAATTGGTTTCTTATCCGAAGATGGTAACTGGGTACTAAAAACTTGGAACCGTGGCGTGGAAGCTTACGGCTCAATGCGCGCCCCAATCTTCTACGATTCTCAAGATACCACCTATTACTTAGATCCTAACTCAACTACTGCTCTTAGAACTGTTGGTTCTTGGAGATCTGATTCTGCTGCTTGGGATGGTGAGTTTGCTGGTAAGATTCAATACCATTCTAATAACTGGTATTTTCAGGCATCAAGTAATTGGTTTTTTAGAAATTCTGGGGGATCAAACGTAGTTTCAATTGACTCTGGAGGTAACATTAGTGCTAATGGTTTTGTAGGTAATAATTCTGCACAAACTAGAGATAAACTAAGAGTTTGGGATGGTAGTTCATACAGCATTGGTATGAAGAGTGGTTATGATTATGGCCATCTTGGTACTGATGAGTATGCTATGTCATTCCAAATGAATGATAATAGTGGTCGTGGTTTCTGGTGGGGAGATGATGCACATAATGATAATCAGGGTGCAGCATCTCTTACTACTGATGGTCGTATGACTATTGCCAAATCTCTTAGTGTTGGTGAAGGAGAAGCTGTTATTTTACCATCTAGTACTCCGCTTTATGTAAAAGGATCTACATCTGGTGCAGATGTGATTGGTGTAGATGGTATTAATGGTAGACTATTTACTGTTACCGATGATCTTTCTAATTCACTGTTTTCAGTAAACACTATTGCCGGTCTTCCAGTAATTGAAGCATTTGCTGATAATACGGTTAATATTGGTAAATACGGATACGCTACTACCTGGTCTACTACCGGATTTGTAACTGTACCTAATAGTGCAAATATCTATAGAGATCTTTTTATTAATGGTGGTAGAGCTGGAGATTTTGGTAACCGATTAATTATTGGTACTGATGCTACTACCTATACTATGCAGGATAGTAATCAGAGACCTACTGCATATTTACATGGTGCTTATCCAGTTCTTACACTTAATCATACTGTAACAAGTAATGGTTCACACGGGCCTACAATTCAGTTTACTCATAATACAGCTGATAAGCAGTGGGTTATTGGCACAAATGGAACAGGTACTCGTCTTGATATTGGATACTCAACAAACACTAACCGTAATCCTCATAATGGTATTGATGATAATAATGGCTCTACTTTTCTTAGAGTAGATAATGGTGGTAATATTCAACTTGGTAGAGGTAATGGTAGATCTACTTGGGTAAATGATATTCTATATGTAGGTGCTAGTGACTCTGGTGATTCTCACATGTATTTTGGTGAGGACTCATCCAATTGGTACGGTTTACACTGGTACTGGGATTCTGGATATACTGTATATTTATACGGACGTAATGCTGGTACTGATACAGAAATCATGCGTTACACTACAAACTCTAATACTTATGTAGAGTGGCGTAGAAATTTTCATATGAATAACTATGAGATTAATTATGTTAGTCAATTACACTTTAATGCCGGTACTCGTTTTGTAGGTAATACTAGCAGCTATTTAAATTTTCAGACAGATTCAACAACTGTAGGAGGAATTATTGTTAGAGATGGAAATAGTAGTGTAAGAGGATATGCTGATTACTTTGACTCTAGTGGATTTGGTCTTTTAAACTCTACAGGAAATTGGGGTATTCGTCTTAATCCTGGAAATGTTGGAACTCTTCTTTACTATGCAGGAAGTTCAAGATTAGATACACGTTCTGGAGGTGTTGGAGTTCAAGGTAACCTTTATACAGATAACGACTATGGATACGGTTTAGTAGGTGTTTATGCTTCTACTAGATATCAAGGCGTGTTTGCAATGAGTAACGATTACAAGTTACTTGCTGATGGAACAGGTACTGGAAACTTATATGGTCTTGCTTGGACACACACTAACGTAGGAGGTCAATCTAAAGCTGGACTTGAGCACCAACTTCTAGTAATGAACAATGGTACCACTTTAACTGCACTTGGTAATGGTATCTGGACTAATGGACTTATTACTACTACATCTTATGGAACATCTGCAAACTGGAACACAGCATTTGGATGGGGAAATCATGCAAGTGCAGATTATATAGTAAAAGGTACACAAGTTTTAAGTGCAGCTAGCTGGACTACTGCTACTAGATTTGGTTCTGTAGGAGATATTAGCCAAGAGGCTGGAAACCACGCTTTATCTGTTAGGTCTGAAGCAGGTAATGATGCATTTATGTCATTCCATATTGGAAGTGATTATGCCGTTCACTTTGGTCTGGATGATGTAACTAATAGATTACACGTTGGTGGTTGGTCTGACGGTGCTGGTAATAAGTATCAAATATGGGACTCAAGAGACTTTAGTTCAACCAACATAAGTAACTGGAACACAGCTTATGGGTGGGGTAACCACGCTTCTGCGGGATACATTACTGGTTACACTGAAACTGATACATTAAACAGTGTAACAACAAGAGGAGCATCAACAACAAATAACATTACACTTGGCGGATTAACCGTTAGTGGTTCACTTTCATATGGTACATATACAACGGAATCAAATTATGTAACGGGTGCGGATAACATTGTACTAAAAGGTAATAGTACTGGTGTAAGTGGTATTTTCTTTGAATCTGAAAAAGATGGTACAAACATTAACCATCCATCTGATTTTGGATTTATTCAATACCACGCATATGGTATCGGTGGTTCATCAGGTGAAGCAAATAGATTAGTTATTGGTGTATCAAATGATGCGGATGACATAATTGTATTGAATCCAGTTAACACAAATGGTTTAGTTGTTAGAGTTGGTGCTGGTACAACAGAATACACTGTTTACCACTCAGGTAATATTCCGACATGGAACCAAAATACAACGGGAAATGCGGCAACTGCAACATATGCAACCACAGCAGGTTCTGCACCAAATGCCGGAAATGTAAATCCATTTTACAATGTAACTGCAGGAGGAGGTAATGGTTTAAGATTCTGGGGAGGTAGCGACGAATATAAAATCTCAATGGGAGTTGGAGGATTGTATCAATACGGACCAGTTATTGACTACTCCATAAAGACTCAAATGGACCCGGGGAGCACAGGTAGAGGATTCACTTGGGGAAATAATGGTGTTACTCCAGTTGCAGCGTTAAACGCCACTAGTGGTAATATGCAGATTGCTGGAACATTTACAGCATCAAACTTTAGTGGATCATCTAGTGGTACAAATACAGGTGACCAAACTAACATTAGTGGAAACGCTGCTACTGCAACAACGGCAAGCAATCTTGCAGCAGATACTTCTACAAGATTTAAGATTTTGACATTTACTGGTGTAGGAGGTGATTCTGGCAATGGGGCTATGCCAGATAGTTATGCCATTTACCAGCAAGGAGGCAGTTGGACTCATCCTTATCCAGATTTATGCATTGGGTATCATACAGGTATAAAGATTGGAGCGAACTCTGGTTATAACGGCACTCGTTTTTATAATGACTCAAATTGGGCTACTGAAATTTTTTCAGTGGGTAATGGAGATAACCACGTTAGAGTATTAAATAATTTATATGTTACAGGAACTGTAACTGGAAGTAATTTAAGTGGAACTAACACTGGAGATCAAATTAACATTAGTGGTAATGCTGCAACGGCTACAACGGCCGGAGCATTAACTTCAATGAATATTTCTCAGTTTACTAACAACTCGGGATATATAACATCATCAGGAAGTATCACAGGTAGTGCTGGTTCCGTGGCATGGGACAATGTAACGTCAAAACCCAGTTGGATGATAAATGCTTCTTTAATCGGAGGTCATTCAGATGCTAACTCACAAGTTAATAGTGGGTTTTACGAAAATGGTGGTGGTGGATCAAACTGGCCTGCAGGTTCAGCAACTTGGTATAACTCTATAAATGTTAGACACAGTAACCAAGGCAATTATCACGGATTCCAAGTTGCAATGAGTTATTATGATAACTTATTATGGTTTAGAAGTTATCAAGGTTCTGGTACATTCCAATCTTGGGTATATGCTATTTCAAGTGCAAATATTGGAAGTCAGTCAGTAGCCAGTGCCGTTAACGCTGATACCGTAGATGGCTTCCACGCCTCGGTTGCTGGCACTGCCAATACAATCCCAACAAGGAATGCTAATGGATACCTTATCCCAGAAAACTGGATTCAGCTTAATGGTATTTACGGTCTGTATTCACCGACTAATAATGCTCACTTAAGACCAAATGATGGAAGTTATGGTTCTTGGCTAGTAACAGGTTCTCGCAATAGTTGGAGGGGATTAGAGTTTGATTCAGGAAGCAACGGAAATGTTAGCCTTATGGTTAATGTAAGTAGTAATACAACTGGATTTCACAACAACTCCTACGGATGGCAATTCTATTGGGAAGGTGGTACATTATATTGTTCTAAAAACGCTTATGGTGGCGGAACCAACGCCACTGTTATTGATAGCACGACCATTGGTTCTCAGTCTGTAGCTTTTGCTACTACTGCAAATAGACTTGAGCGTTACGGTGTTATTTATGGGAATAACTGGAACGACTATTATTTGAATAATAGATTTATTGTTGCATCTGCACATAATGCTACAGGAACTAACAAACCAGATACCGCATATAATTATGGCTCTATGATGAGTTATTATAATTCTGGAGAAGATCACTATCAGATTTATGTAACTGAAAATTCTGTAAATAGTAACGGTAAGGACAGAAAAATGTACTACCGTTCTGGTTGGAATGGTGGCTGGGGTGGATGGAGAAGTGTAGTAGACGTATATAATAGTGTATGTTATATTGACGCCGCGGTTACTGCAACTGGTGATATTACAGCATTTTCTGATGGAAGAGTAAAAGAAAATGTAGAAACTTTAGAGGGAGCTCTTGATAAGACGCTCAAACTTCGTGGAGTGTCATATAACCGTACAGATATTGAAGATAAGTCTACTAAGATTGGTGTTATTGCACAAGAGATTCTTGAAGTAGTTCCAGAAGTTGTTAGTCAAGATGAGAATGGTATGTATGCTGTTTCATATGGAAACATTACAGCTCTTTTAATTGAAGCTATTAAAGAACAACAAAAGCAAATTAATGAACTTAAAGAAATAATTAATGGCTTTACAAGGTAGTGGACAACTTATCAGAATGAGTCAAATTAACACAGAGTTAGGCAGATCTAGTACTGCTACTATCTCTTTGGATACTGCTGAGAATGGAGGATATGGTGCAATTAATACTTGCTCATCTCCTTTTCCATTATCGGCAAATCCTGCATCTATGTCAGAGTGGTATAGTTATAATCACTCTGCAGCTTGTGGTCATGCCGTAGCTTCTTATTATTTTGATGGTGGAAAAGGTACAGATAAACTTGCATCTGGTCAACTTAAATTTAATGAAGTATTACAAGCAAATTTACAAGGAAAATGGGCTATGATGCTATGGGCTAACGCTGCTAATATCGTAGATGCTTCTCAGGGTGATCTTGGTTATCAACGTTATCATGGTTTTTGGTGGATACAAGATCAGGATAATGGTTATTATGCTGAAATTACGTATGATCCTTTTTATGGTAATAATACTGAAAACTATATATCGTTTACAATTTCTGCGGGTATAGGTACAAATAATTTTAGAACATGGCAAATTCCATTGGGGAATAATAATCAGCCGATTACAGGGCTTAGTGCCCCAGAAACTTGGTGTGATACAAATAATAACATACAAAAAAACAGTAATGGTTTTGTTCATCTTCAATTTGATTATGACGTAAATAGAACTCCTGCAAAAGATATTTTTAAAGTTTATTGGAATGGAGACTTATTAACAGATACTACGTATATTACAGGTGTTAATGGTAGTGGTCCGGTTGGTATTCCATATGGCGGTCAGCAGTATGCTTATTTTGGTCAAGCTAGAATGGGTGGTTCTTCACCTAATATTCCAGGTATTTGGTATGGTCATTTAGGTTGGATTACTTGGGTAAATGATGGTGATTTAGGTAATCCTGACTTTAATTATAATGGTGGGACACCTTATAGTACTATTGATACTCTTAATATTGAACCAGCTTATCCTATTCATCATTTTGAGTTTGCCACAAATGTTAATCCACAAGCATCGCAAAGTTTATATACTGGTTCTGTAAATCTTACAAATACAGGAGCAACTTGGACATCAAGTGTTAAACCGTAATAATAAATGATTATGAGAGTAGAAGAATCAATATCAGATGGAATAAACGTATATACAACTATATACGAAGAATCTGATTTTGCAACATCTGAACAAAAGCAAAACTGGCTATCTGCTTGTGATACCTGTGAGTTTATACGAGTTGCAGATCCTGCTATATAATTAATATTGATACAATGGCACTACATTACGGTCCTAGAATTCCAGGAATAGCTTTAAATCGTCAATATTATTTGGATCCGGTATTAGGAAAGTCTTATACTGGAGGAACTTCTACTATTAATCTTGTTGAAAATTCAACATATAATTCAGCAAATGCTACTGGCAATTTAACAAATGGAACTGCATTTTCATCATTAGGTAATGGATCTTTTCTGTTTGATGGTGGTAATGATCAGATTAGATTTGATTTAGGGTCTAATACAAGTAACCCGTTATTCTTACCTGAAGTTTGTACCGTTTATGTTTGGGTATATCCTTTGTCTTCAACTGGTGCTATATTTTCACATTGGAGTGGTGGTCCTGTTAATCTTGGTTACTACATAGAAAATGGTAAGATTAGTGTAGCTCAGTATTGGAGTGATTGGAGATATTATGGTAGTGCTGGAACTTCTGTTCCTACTAACACATGGTCACAAATTGCATGGGTAAGATCAAGTTCAACAAGTATGAGTCTTTATTTGAATGATGCTTTAAACGGAACTCTTACCCCTGATACCGGTGCTGGACAATTTTTTGGTGGTGGAAACCAAGGTGTATTAGGTTCTTTGTGGGGTTGGAAGTTTTTTAACGGATACATGGGTGTATTTATGATATATCATGAAGCCCATACCCTTGCTCAGGTACAACAGACGTTTAATATGTATCGTAGTAGATACGGTGTATAAATAAGAAAAGATAATGCCAACTAAAGTAGGACCAAGAGCGGTTAGTCAGGGTTTAACGTTTTCGTTTAATACGAAAGACGTTAAGAACTCTTATTTTGGTAAACCTATAGTGAATTATATTTCTACTATAGGTGATCCTACTGAAGTAATGCCTAGAGGAGAATTTGGTCAATACTATAATCTTGTTCCAATTTTTGAAACGTATGGTTTGATACCATATACCCTTTCAATGGAAATGAAAGGAAATATTTTTGGAGATTGCTTAGTTTATATGCAAAATGGCTCATATACTAAGTATGGGTTTGTAGGTCAATGGGTAACTTTAACACCAGAATGGCAACGTTTTGTGTTTCCTAACATTACACCAGTTGGTCCAGATGCCACTTGGCAAGCAAACACTCCCGGAGATAATAGAGCAATGCTTGCTACTTATACTATCTATGGTACAGGAAGAACCCCAACAGTTAGAAATGTTCAAATAGAAGCCGGTCCTTATGTTAGCCCCTTTACTGCAGGAACAAGATCTACAACTGAAGCTTTAAAGGATCTTACAGGTAATACTACAATTACCCTTACAAACCTTTCATATGATGCTTCAGGACAAATAGTATTTGATGGTACAGATGATTACTTAACACTTTCATCTGGAGTTTATCCTACTGGAAGCTGTAGTGTAGAATTTGTTTTTCGTCATACTCATAATCTTGTTGGTTCTAGATATTTAATGTATGGAGCTGGCGGACTTGGCTTTACAATTTTTATGCGTGGAGACTGGGCCGGAGATCTATTGTACTTCTTAAGAAGAGTTAATAATAGTAGTAACTATGGAGATTCTGCTTGGGGGTATACGACAGGTATATATGTGTCAGCACCAGCTAATCAAATGACACACTTTATTTTTACTCATGAAGCCGGCACCGGTCAGTTTAAGTGTTATAAAAATGGAGTACTTGTAAGAACTACTGATGGTAATCTAAAAGATTCTGGAGGTCTAAATACTACACAAGTTGTTCATTATATAGGTGGAACACCGGGAGATAACTTTCCTATGATTCTTCCTATCTTTAAGATATATAATAGAGTTCTCGTAGAGTCAGAGGTATTAGAAAATTATACAGCTGTTAAATCACAACACGGTATTTAGTTATGGCAGTAGCGCAAGGATATGGTCAAATAGTAAAAGATTCTTTAGTGTTATCTATTGACACTAAAGACATGCTTAATTCCTATAAGGGTAAACCAGGAACAAATATTCTTGGTACACCTGTTCAATGGGGAGGTAATGCTAATTTGATAAACTATGCAAATGGTCAAAGTTTTTTTACTCAGGTAGGACAAGAGCAAGCTTTTATTCCTCAGCTTGGAGAAAGAACCGTTCAGTTTGTTTTAATTAGAAATGATTATAACTGTTGTGGTTGTGATGGTTATTGCTATTGCTGTCCGTCATTATGGAGATATGGTGACTGGGGTGTTCCAATTGAACCCTCAACCACTTATACGTATTCTATTATCTATAAAACTCAGTCTGGTTATACTCACCCAAACTTTATGTATCACTATCAGTATGGTCCTTCTGGATATGTTACTGAATACGGTGTGCACACAGAAGCTCAAAGAACACATCTTGGAGATGGATGGTATTTTGCTTGGAATTACTTGACAACAGCGGCAAATACTAGTTCCTTTTTTCCTGGTATGTGGTATTATCAATATGGGGTTGCTGATAAAGTTTCACTTGCTGCTGTAAACTTTGTAAAGGGTACGGAGATTCAAGATCCGAGACAAATGTTTTTACCCTTAGCCACTAGAAGTGCAACAGAGTCATTAATAGATCTTACAGGTAATAGTAGTTCTGTGACTGTAGTTAATACTCCTTTTGGTAATAATATGCAATTAGAGTTTGATGGAACAAACTCTCATGTGGTTATAGAAAATCCTCAAGTGTACGCTTCTAATACTAGAAGCTTTGAAATTATTTTTAGATCATACGGTGGTTCTATGATGCCGTTAGCTGTGATGACTAATGCTTCATCTATAACTTTTTATGAAAGATTTTGGTTAGGCATTGAAAACAATAGAGCACAGTGGCACGGTTGGGGATCATCAGACCCACAAGGATCTAAAGTAGTAACTGATGGTAACTGGCATCATGTTGTTTTTACTTATAACAATAATGATAAACAAATGAAAATTTATACTGATGGTGTATTAGAGGCAAATATTTCTAATACTGTTGAGGGTGCTAATATTTCAGCATCTTCAACACAACGTTGGTATTTAGGTCATGATCCTATTTCTCAGCAATGGTATGGTGGTGCACCTTCTCAGTTTAATGGTGAGATGGCTGTCTTTAAGCAATACAACAAAATACTATCTGATGCAGAAGTATTACAAAACTTTAACCATTATAAATCACGATATAACATATCTTAACTATGACACATTTTGTAAACCGTAGATGGTTAGTCATCCCTGCTACCGAAGTGCAAAACATAAACTTCGATGAAATTTTAGAAACTTCTGCTGATACACTAAGATATTCTATAGATGGTAGTAAAACATTTATAAAATATAACTTAGTTGAAACTGAAGAAACACAGGTTGAAACTGTAAATTCAGAAACGGGTGAATCATTAATGATTACTATACCTGCGGGTGTTTATGGCCGTCCATCTATTTACAAACCAGAGTATCCTGAATATAATCATTCTGAAATACTGGAACTTCTTAGTACAGAAGAATGGGTACAAAATAGAGACTTGTAGACAACTTGAATATGTTGTATATTAGTACTGTAATTACAATTAACAATTAAAACGTTTTAACAATGGCTGTTACCGCAACCGTAGATAAGTTCGGAATGACTTTTTCCGAAGCT